>Ga0206897_1012_pt1 | contig 57347 bp, 54 predicted proteins | sample Alteio_BWOrgHeat_49_FD_152972 | JGI IMG/M metagenome (GOLD analysis project Ga0206897, IMG submission 152972) | Enriched cells from forest soil in Barre Woods Harvard Forest LTER site, Petersham, Massachusetts, United States -... | ecosystem: Environmental > Terrestrial > Soil > Temperate forest >... | reverse complement strand
GAAAACGCGGCATCCCCACCATCGCCGGCAACTACGACTTCGGCGTCGGCCGCACCAGCGACGACTGCGGCTGCGCCTACAAGACCGACGAAGAAAAGGCTAACGGCGCCATCTCGATCTCCTACACGAACCAGGTGGTAAAAGACGAAGAACGCGCCTACCTCCGCACCCTGCCCGCCCATATCCGGGTCGAGTTCCAGCTGAACCAGGACAAGCTCAACTTGCTGCTCGTCCACGGCAGCCCCCGCCGCGTCAACGAATACCTCTTCGAAGACCGCGAGGAAAAATCCATGCTCCGCATCATGCAGGACGCCGATGCGGACATTCTATGTTTCGGCCACACCCACAAGCCCTATCACCGCGTCCTCCCGGCAAGCGGCCCCGGCACCACTCCGGTCGCCGAACCTGCCGGCAGCTCCGCCGCATCCGCTCCACCCTCCCACTACCGCCACGCCATCAACATCGGCTCCGTAGGCAAGCCCAAGGACGGTGATCCCCGTGGCTGTTATGTACTGCTCCATATCGACGACCACAGCAATACGGCCGACAAGGACAGCATCCGCGTGGAATTTATCCGCTTCGACTACGACGTCGAAAAAGCCGCCAGGGCCGTCGAAGGCAGCCCCCTACCCCAGGCATTTGCCAATGCGCTCCGGCTCGCACGATAATCGCCCGGCCGCCGGAATAGAATGTTACCGCGCCCGATGAGATGTTCAGCTTCAGTATCCTGCGTCAAAAACGGGTGGGACAAAACTCATGAAGATCTCAGGCGGAAGTAAAAATGTGTGAATAATATAAACAATTCCCACAATTGCATAACAACGATCCGGGTAAATGTCCGCATTTTTGTATGTCGGTGTTTTATTTCTTGACCCTAAATTTTTTTATGAGAATACTCAAACATTTTCTCCTGGTTATGCTTTTTGTAGCTCCCCTGCTGCTATTTTCCCAGACCTACGCCAACGACAACGGGCGCAATCCGGGCAATGACGGCAACCGGGATCGGGACAGAGGCAATGATGGCGACCGTAATCGTGACAGAGGCGATGACGCAAGGGGTAGCACTCGTAATTCCGGAGACGGAGCCCAGGTTCCCCTCGACAATGGGTTGGTGGTGTTATTGGCAGCCGGTTTTGCATTTGGCGTAAAAAAGGTAATTGACGCCAACAAGCTGAAAGTCAGACCCAGCTACATTCAATAGTACTTGAACCGGCTTCCTTATCCCAAAGCCCGTTTATGGCTAAATTAACCTTCGACAACAGTGACAATGTATTCTTCCAATCGCTCAAGCGGTCGGTAGATAGTTATTTCAGATCAAAAAATCTGAAAAAGACCGGAAACTGGAAACTATATCTAAAGACGTGGATATTCATACCCGTCGCCCTTGGCCTCTATATCTACCTCCTGTCCGGTCACTATAACGCTGAGGCGGGTATCCTGGCGGCTGTTTTCCTGGGGTTGATCCTGGTTTGCATAGCTTTTAATGTTATGCACGACGCCTGCCATGGCAGCTATTCGGGAAAAGCGTGGATAAACAACGTCATGGGGTTGACCATGAATGGGTTGGGCAGCAACGCCTTTATATGGAAGATCAAACACAATATCATCCACCATACTTTTACCAATATCGACGGGCTCGACGATGATATTGCTAACGGTCCTCTATTGAGACAATGTACCACTCAAAAATGGATGCCCCTGCACCGGTTCCAGTTCCTGTATATGTTTGTCCTTTATTCCGTAAGCACCTTGTCGTGGATGCTACGCACTGATTTTAAGTGGTACTTTACAAGGAAGATCAATAATACACGATTCAAGAAGCTCGATCCCGGACAACACGTGCTATTTTGGGTCAGCAAACTGTTATACGCTTTTTTCTATATTGCGCTGCCCATCTATTTTTTGGGTTGGCAGCCCTGGCTGACCGGTTTTTTGATCCTTCATTTTACGATGGGACTTACCTTAACGATAGTATTTCAACTGGCGCATATGGTAGAAAAGACCACCTTCGCCGTAGCCGGAGAGGAACCCAAAGTCATTGATTCCGAATGGGCTATTCATGAAGTAAAGACCACAGCCAATTTTGCTACGGGAAACAGGATAATCTCCTGGCTGGTGGGCGGCCTGAATTTTCAGATAGAGCATCACTTATTTCCGCATATCAGTCATGTACATTATTTCGCCTTAAGCAAAATAGTCCGGAAGCAATGCGAGCTTTTCGGCCTTCCTTATAATTGTTATCCATTCGCATGGCAAGCGCTTTATTCGCATATCCGGTTGATGAAAAGATTAGGGAACAAATAGCATGCGCTCTGGCATCGATTAGAGTTCCTCCAGCATAGTGCGTCTCCTGTCTTTGAGCGTCTTGAAATGAGAAGGCGTCAAACCGGTGACTTTCTTAAACTGCGTGCAGAGATGCGCCACGCTGCTATAGTACATCTTGTAGGCGATTTCGGTAAGTGTAAGCTCGTTATAAACAAGGAGTTCCTTTACGCGTTCAATTTTATGGGAAATAAAAAACTTCTCGATGGTAGTGCCCTGCACTTCCGAAAAAAGATTGGCAAGATAGGTGTAATCGTGGTGTAACTTTTCCGCCAGATGAACAGAGAGATTGATAGCCAGGGGTTCCTCGGAATAATGCACCAACTCGATAATAATCGTTTTTATTTTCTGGATCAATACGCTTTTTTTGTCATCCATCAATTCAAGCCCCGAATTTAACAAAGCCGCCCTGAACTGTTCACGCTGGTCCGGGGTAATGCTTTCAAATAGCTCCGCCTCTCCTAATTCAACATATCTGTACTTCAGGCCCAGTTTTGTCAACTCCCCTATGACCACCATTTTGCAGCGGATACATACCATATTCCTGATATAGAGTTTCAGAATAGCAAGATAACTAAATTTTATTGTATTTCGAAGCTTTCCAACGTACACCAGATGTGTGAATTATGTAACCATCCCCGGTAAACATGTAATATTCCGCCATTATTTCTCTTTAACTTTCCCCCATGTCGTCAAGCCACTCAACCAAATCAAAGCTATTACTGAAGCAGGAAAATAAGATCTTCCTAAAAACACCCACCGGTGTAGAAGGACTCAATGAAATTACGGGAGGGGGGTTCCCAAAAGGCCGTCCTACGCTCATCTGCGGAAGCGCGGGGTCTGGTAAAACGGTTCTGGCAATGCAATTTCTTATAAAAGGAATCACCGAAGACAATGAACCGGGTGTATTCATGAGCTTTGAAGAATCCGCCGATGACTTGATTCAAAATGTAAGATCGCTTGGTTTTGATCTGGAGAGATCGATCGCACAAAAAAAACTGAAGATCGATTATGTGCGGGTTGAAAGATCGGAGATCCAGGAGACCGGTGAATATGACCTCGAAGGGTTATTCATCAGGCTGAATCATGCCATCGATTCGATAGGTGCTAAAAGGGTGGTGCTCGATACCATCGAGTCTTTATTTTCCGGGTTGGATAATACGGCAATTCTTCGTTCAGAGATCCGAAGGCTCTTTCAATGGCTGAGGCTCAAAGGAGTTACTACGATCATTACCGGCGAACGCGGAGAAACCACCCTGACACGGCAGGGCCTGGAAGAATATGTCTCCGATTGTGTCATCCTATTGGATTTTCGGGTCATCGAACAGATCGCCACGAGACGGCTAAGGATCGTCAAATACAGAGGCTCCATTCACGGCACCAATGAATATCCGTTCTTAATTGATGAAAACGGGTTTTCCGTTCTCCCGATCACCTCATTAAAATTGACGCATACAACATCCACTGAAATAATTTCTACGGGACTTCCGGGACTCGATAAGCTGTTCCATGGAGGTGGGTATTTCAGAGGAAACTGCACGCTCATAACCGGCTCGGCCGGTACGGCAAAAACCATTCTTGCGGCATATTTCGCACTAGGCAGCTGCAGGCGAAAAGAGAAGGTACTTTATTTTTCTTTCGAAGAATCTCCCGATCAGTTCGTCAGGAATATGGAATCCGTCGGTATAAATCTTAAACCCTATATAAGATCAAAACTGCTTTTGATCCATTCTTCGCGCCCTTCCTTGTATGGCCTTGAAATGCATCTTTTGTCCTTGCACAAATACATCAACCAATTCAAACCGGATACGGTGATCATCGATCCCATAAGCAGTCTCGTCACTATAGGAAGTAAGGGGGAAGTCAGGGCCATGTTAGCCAGGCTGATGGATATGCTTAAAACACATCAAATCAGCTCTTTATTTACTTCCCTTTCGCAGGAGCAGGCAATTACCGGTAATGCCTTGGCGGAAGAAGCTATCTCCTCACTGGTAGATACATGGGTCAAAGTGCGGAATGAAGAAAGAAATAACCATCTGGTCCGCAGCCTTTATATTGAAAAGTCCCGTGGCATGGGACATACCAGCGAAATAAGAGATTTTGTTGTCACGGATAAAGGCATTAGGATCATGAGCGCCGATGTCCTGGTGAAACAAGGTCAAAACGGCTACGGGAAAGTCGACACGCTTTCGGGAAATGGATCAAACTATAAATTTTAAAGATGGCTCTTACAGGAATGGAAGAAAATTGGGAACTCAGATTATATATAGCGGGGCAAACGCCAAAATCCATCCTTGCTTTGGAAAATATTCAGAAAATCAGCAAGGAACATCTCAAAGTAAAATATACTATCGAGGTCATTGACTTATTAAAGAGCCCCCAATTAGCGGAAACCGATGAGATCTTCGCCATTCCTACCTTAGTAAGAAAAATTCCAAAACCCCTCAGAAAAATCATAGGGGACCTGTCAAATAAGGAAAAAGTATTGATTGGATTAAACATTCGTTCAATTGCAGCAGTCGATGAAAAATAAATCGAAACTTAAATATATCAGCAAGGGAAAGATCCTTCTTCAATTGTATATCACCGGCATGTCGGAAAACTCAGTACGTGCTATTCAAAATATCACGCAGCTATGCGACCAATATCTCAACGGACGGGTTGACCTTGAAATAATAGATATTTATAAAAACCCATCCGTAGCCGAAGAGCAAATGATCGTTTTCAGCCCTTCGCTCATCAGGCAACTCCCTTTGCCAAAAAAGATATTCATCGGCGATCTATCGGATGCAAAAAAAGTCATTCTTGGCCTGGGCATCACCTTCAAAGAATAACAGATGGACACAGTCAGTGCGGAAGATTTGTTATCGGAAATTGAAGACCTCAAATTACGGCTCTCGGAAGCGCAGGACGCAATCGACGCCATAAAAAACGGGTCTGTAGATGCTTTCGCGATCAGGAAGGACGGCAAGCCCGAGGTATTTACCTTGCAGAGCCTGGACTATGCCTATCGTGTTTTGATAGAGAAATTCAGCGAAGGCGCGCTAAACCTGACGCTGGATGGTTTAATAATATATAGCAACAGCTATTTTTCCAATTTAATCAATACGCCCAATGAAAAAGTAACGGGTTCCTACATTTTTGATTATATAGCCGGGGAATCCCTGTCAAAATTCCGGGAGCATTTTGTTTTAGCGCTTCAAGGCTGCAGCAAAACAGAAATTACCTTATGCGCCAATAATAAATATATTCATGTTTACGTCTCCCTCACCAGCCTCCGGCCTCAACTGGATACCGTCGGAATGATCGTTACCGATCTTTCCGAAAAAAAGCAAAATGAGCAACTGATCATAAATTACCAGAACCGGCTGCAGGTCCAAAACAAATTGTTCAATCTCGCAGAAGAAATTGCACACATCGGAAGCCACGAATGGAATTTACAAACGGGAGAATTAATATACTCCGATAACCTCTTCCGCATCCTGGGCTGCTTGCCGCAGGAGTTCGTCCCCTCCATTGAAAAGTATCTTACGTTTGTTCATGGCGATGATAAAGAACAGCTGTCCAAAGCAGCTTCGGAAGCTTTTGAGAAACAGATCCCTTTCCAGGCAACTTATCGGATCATCTCTAAAGACGGAAAAATAAAGCATTTTAGAAATACCCAAAAAATAATTGGCGCTCCGGGTCACAAAAGCATGATCGGAACCACGCAGGATGTCACCCCGGATATAATACATACGGAAACCTTGCGGAAAAACAATTTCGAGTTGGCACATTTAAATAAACGCCTGGGGCAATTTGCATCCATCGCTTCCCATGATTTGCAAGAGCCATTGCGAAAAATTCAAATATTTACAACGCTTCTTAAAGAGCAATATAATAAAAATGTACCGGCGAAATCTAATGAACTAATTGATAAAATTAAAGGGTCGTCGGAACGCATGTCTTTACTCATTAAAGATGTTCTTAATTTCTCAAGAATAGTGCACACGGAAAACATGTTTGTCAAAACCGATCTGAACCAGATCTTAAACAATACTTTAAAAGATTTCGATTTGCTTATCCTCGAAAAACAAGCCTCGATAAGAATAGAACATTTACCCGTTGTCGAAGCAATTCCATTACAGATAAATCAGCTCTTTTATAACCTCGTGGGCAACGCCCTTAAATTTTCTAAAAACGGCAACCCCCCTTCTCTCTCTATTTCTTCAAGGATACTCCCATCCCAGGAAACCGAAAACGAATTCAATTTAAGGTTCAATTTAAATAAAGAACTTTCCTATTCTGAAATTAGCTTTAAAGACAATGGTATTGGTTTTGAGCAGCAATTTGCCGAACAGATATTTTCGATTTTTGAACGCCTGAATACTCAACAGCAATATTCAGGGACAGGAATAGGACTGGCATTGTGCCAGGAAATTGCACAACATCATCATGGGGGAATACATGCCGAAGGCAAAGAAAATGACGGAGCCATTTTTTATGTATTGCTTCCTTTAACACAATCACCGAATGCAGTTGCAATTTAAGAGATGACATTATGAACGACAATATTGTAATTTATATTATCGATGACGATGAGGATGACAAAAAACTCTTCATTGAAACGGCAATGGGAATCAATGAGACCATTTCCTTTGTTACAGCAAGTGATGGGCAGGAAGGATTGAGACTCTTGAAGGATGAACACAATAAGCTTCCTGACTATATTTTTTTGGATCTGAGGATGCCTCGCGTTGGCGGGAAAAAATGTTTGGAAGAAATTAGAAGAGATACAAGGCTGCACGACGTTCCCGTCTTCATATATACTACCTCTGCCGATGTGAAAGAATCAATAGAGTTAAAAGAAATGGGAGCCGTACATTTTATAACCAAGCCTGCCAACCCCAACGAAGTATATTACATTTTGTCTGTAGTACTCGATGCACAATGGGGCCAAATACGAAAAGAGTCTTTTTCAAATGGGCCTGTATGAGCCTAATCAACGAAAGCAAACGATTCCCGGGAAGGCTCGACCAGCCCGTTCCGCCAGTCTGCCGCGAACAGCTTCTTCATCCACTTTTTGCTATCGCCGTAGAACAACGTTTTGGAAATATACCTGTTCGCCCCATACTTATAGGTTTCTTCAATGTCTTTAGGGCGAGTGGAGGTTGAAAGAATAACAACCGGTATCGCTGAAAATTTTTTTTGTCGCCGGATCTCCTGGAGAGCGGCTTTTCCATCCATGCCCGGCATGTTGAGATCGAGGAATATGACATCGGGAACCAGCGGCTCCGGAACGTTCAACAAAAAGTCCATGAGCTGCCTACCGTCTGTTACAGCCGTTAATTCCGCTTCGATACCGGATTCCCCAATCCCCCAGCGGAAGAAGTATCGGTCATCCTCGTCATCCTCTACCAGCAAAATTCTAATCTTTGCCATCGTATGCCTTTTTTCGATTCCAATTTTCGCCCGGCACAAAAGGTCTCCAATAGTCCACTTCTTCTAATTGACGGGGAGAAGGATGTGGAACTGTGTACCTTTGCCTTTTTCAGAAACAACATAAATTTCACCTTTATGGTTCTGGACGATCCTTTTGCACAGGGCCAGACCGATGCCGGTGCCTTCAAATTGCTCTTTTGCGTTCAGCCGCTGGAAGATCATAAAGATCTGCTCGGCATATTTCTCATCGATCCCTATACCGTTGTCGGCAACGACAATTTCACAATAGGTCACACCGCTATCCAGGGATGGATGCCCATTTAATTCTCCCGCAACCGGCATGCGGCAGGAAATATCGACCTCCGGCGCGACATCCGGCCGGAAAAACTTCAGGGCGTTACCCACCAAATTGTAAAAAAGCTGGTTCATCTGCAATGGTACCCCCCGGATCACCGGAAGCCCGGATCGCGTGATGACCGCCTTCTCCTGTTCGATGAGCAGATCAAAGTCGGCTATGACATTTTGCAAAACCACGTTTAGATCCACCCTTTCAAAAACATTGGTATCCAATACCTTTGAAAAATTAAGCATGTCATGGATCAGTTCGGACATCCGTAGCGCGGATAGGCTGATCTTATTGATCAGCTCCCCCGGTTCGCCTGCCAACTCTTTACTATACCGCTGGTGGAGAATGGACGAAAAAGTACGGATCTTCCGCAACGGCTCCTGCAGATCATGTGAAGCGACCGTAGCGAATTGTTCCAGATTTTCATTGGACTGTTCGAGCAATGTATTAGACTCCTTAAGGGACGCCGTCCGTTCCTCCACCTTTTTCTCCAACTCCTGCGAAAACAAAAGCAGGTCCCCTTCCCGGCGCCTGGTATCCGTGACATCCCCGATAGCCAATAGCGTCAACGGCTCTTCGTGAACCTCCTGTGCGATCCCGCACGCATTCAACAGCAAGATCCTCTCTCCGGCATCTTCGAATCGATACCGGACCTCGACATCCGCCAGCTGCCCGTCAACCAGCGGGCTATGATCGAGTATAGATCGAAGCGCAGGGGTATCCCATTGCCTGTTTCCCAGCAAATAAAATGATTTACCTTCCGTTTCCGCTTCCGACGTCCGGAATTTTTTATAGTAGGCCCGATTTGCGGTTTTAACCAGCCGTTCCTTGTCCAGGACAATTAACGATTCCCCGATGGTTTCCACGATAGCCTCAGCATACAACCGTGACAAATTCAATTGTTCGTTCCTGTCGAAAAGCTCCTGGTTCAGCGTTGTCAGCTCTTCATTGGTGCTTTGGATCTCCTCTTTCGACGTCTCCAATTCCTCATTGAGGCTTTGAAGCTCCTCGCTACCGGACAATAATTCTTCGTTGGCGCGCTGCAATTCCTCATTGACAGCTTCCTGATCCTGCGTGATGGTCCTCACATCTTCGCGCAGTTGCGCCAGTTCTTTTTCCAATTGCTGACTATGTGTAATATCCGCATCATCTATACTCCCACTATCGGTGACCGGGCCGGTACTATCCGGACCAACCCTGTCGCCGGTCACCACCGCCGTATCCCGGAAAAGGATCAGGTAGTAAGGCGCCGCCGTATTCATCAACGGCCTGACCTCGATCGTTACCAGTTGTTTTTTGCCGGCGGAGGACAGGAGAATTTTTTCTTTGATCACGGGAAGATTAGTCGCTTTCGCCTTGTGCAGCGCGTTCCGAAGTTCAAAGGCCAGCCCCTCCCTGACCATTTTCAGGATATGCAGGCTCGGTTTTCCCGGCGAAGGTTCCAGCCAGCCCCTCGTCGATCCGCGGATCTGCACGGTCTCCAACTGTTCATTCACCACTACTCCGGGTGGGTTGAAATTCGCAAGGACCAGATCATCTGCACTTTTTTGAAAGTCATCAGGCCCCTTTTCCATTTTAGGGGTGACTCCTCTGTCCATGGACCCGCTTTCCATCTGTTGCGGATCCACGCGCAAAATTTTGCCGGGGATCGATTTTGGCAGATAGATCTTATTAGCCTTGTCGAAGGGGATGAAAAGATCCGAAGCCGGTGCCGTCGTCTCCGAATGCCCCAACAACAAATACCCATTCTCATTCAACGCATAGTGAAAGGTCGTCAGCGCCCTCTTTTGCAGGAATGTTTCCATATAGATCAGGACATTCCGGCAACTCACAAGATCCATTTTTGCAAATGGTGGGTCCTTCAGGAAATTATGGCCTGCAAATATGCACATGTCCCTAACAGGTTTACTGATCCGGTAACCGTTGTCCGCCTTGACAAAATACTTATCCAGACGGTCCGTACTTAGCCCGCCAATGTCTTTTTTGGTATAAATGCCGCTTCTTGCCTTTGCTATCGATCTTTCCGAAATATCTGTAGCAAAGATCTGGACCTTATAATCTCCAACCTTATCTCCCAGGTATTCGTCAAGGCTGATCGCCATCGAATACGCCTCTTCTCCCGATGAACAGCCCGCGACCCACATGCGCAAAAGATCACCGCTTTTCTTGCCCTTTAACACCCGGGGGAAAACCGTTCCGGCAATCGCCTCATAGGTTTTCGGATCGCGGAAAAACCCTGTCACGGGGATCAGCAAATCCTGATACAACGAATCCTGCTCCGATAGATTCGCCTTAAAATAGACCAGGTAATCTGAAATGTTTTCGATATTGTTCAACCCCATGCGGCGGAGGATCCGCCGTCGGATAGTCGTTTGCTTATAATAGGTAAAGTCCGTACCCTTTCTTGTCCGCACAAGCGTCAGTAATTGCCCCAGGGCATCTTCCCCCAACCCCAATGTACTTGAAGTCTCCCCCGCTGCAGTCATGCCTTTTCCCTGGATTTTAAATATTTTCCCCAGTTGCAGAGGAATGTCTTCGGGCGCGAGGATAAAGTCGACGACCCCCGCGTCGATGGCGCTTTGCGGCATCCCGTCAAAGGCAGCCGTTCGCTGCTCCTGTGCGAAGGTAATCCCCCCCTGTGCCTTAATAGCCTTCAGGCCCAGCGTCCCGTCCGTCGCCATTCCGGATAACACAACACCGATTGCCTGACTCTGATGAACTTCGGCCAGTGAGCCAAAGAACAGGTCGATCGGCATATTCTTTGATTTTGTGGGAAGCCGGGGACTCAGTTCCAGGCGGCCATCGTTTGCCATCAGCAACTTGTTCGAAGGAATGACATACAAATGATCCGGCTCCACCCGGACATTATTGGTGACCTCCTGGACAGGTAATCGGGTAATCCTCTGCAATATCTCTACCAGCAGACTCTCATGCGAAGGTTCCAGGTGCTGCACTAAAATATAGGCAATCCCCGAATGTTCCGGGATAGCCCTGACGAGTCTTTTAAAGGCCTCCAGGCCTCCCGCAGAAGCACCCACGCCAACCACCGGGAACAGGTTGGCAGAAAGTTCCTTTTTATCATTTTTATCGCGCGATTCGTGCATAGAGGATCCTTTAAACGGCATTTCAGCTCCTCAGCAAATATGAGGTTATATCCGCTCAAAATCGTTACACGCTTCCGGCAAAAAATTGCAACATTCCCATTCGGCAGCCGCACATCTAATCCACTAAAGACCAAATCTTTACAGATTTATAAAAAAAATCCGGATTTTCTATAGGACCAAGGTTCTTCCGGGCGATACGGTCGTAAAATATACGGATGTTGGGTATCATATAAGTTTGGAGATCTGGGCAGGTGCCAGCATAGCGCCTTTGCCGTTATTTCCTGGTCTTAGCAGCCAGCCGGCCAATGGTCAGCCCCTGGACGACGATCGAAAAGAGAACGACGATATACGTGATGACAAGAAAAAACTCTCCGTGCATGGCGGCAGGAAGCGAAAGCGCCAATGCCACGGAGAGTCCGCCACGAAGTCCGCCCCACGTAAGGAGGCGTATGGAATTCTTTTGGAAACCGGTTCGCAACCGAAGGACACGGATCGGCAGCCATACGGAAAGATACCGTGCAGCCAGGACCACGACGATGGTCGCGCCGCCGAGGACCAGCCATGCCGGCCTAAAGGGGATCACCAGCATCTCGAATCCCAGCAGCAAAAAAAGCAGGGCATTGAGCAGATTATCGGCCAATCCCCAGAATTTGTCGAGGTAATCCCTGCTGAGATCACTCATGCCATATATACGGCTTTTGTTGCCGGTGATGATACCGGCTACAACCATGGCCAGCGGGCCACTCACCCCGAGCGCTTCAGCCAATAGGTACCCCCCCATCACAATGGCGAGGGTGATCATCACCTCCACCTGGTAATAGTCGATGGTTCGAAGCAGCAGATAGCCTGTATATCCCAGCGCCAGGCCAAGCGCGATCCCCCCACCCGCCTGCCGCAAGAACAAGACGATCATATTCATGACGGACAGATTTTGGATCCCCGACACGGCAATTTCAAAAATGCATAAAAAAAGAACGATACCCACCCCATCGTTGAAAAGCGATTCGCCCGCGATCTTCACCTCCAGGGCTCTGGAGATACCCGCATTCTTCAGAATACTCATCACGGCTATGGGGTCGGTAGGCGAGATCAGCGCGCCGAAAAGCAAGCAGTAGACAAAAGCGATGGGTTGATTAAAGACGCGGCATAAGAAATAGAGCAGGATGCCGACGATCCCGGTGGAGAGCACCACACTAAGCGTGGAGAAGGTCAGTATCGGGATGCGGAGCCGCCGAAGCTCATTGGCATCGATGTGGATGGCGCCGGCGAAGAGCAGGAAGCTCAACATGATCCGGACGAGTACCGTATAAAAATCGATATTGCGGATGAACCCGGTGATCTCCCGGAATACCGCCGGCTGAAAATAGCCGATGGCGATAATGGCGAGAGAAGCCGCCAGCGAGATCAACATCACTCCAATGGTGTCCGGAAGCCGGATAAACCGGTAGTTGATATAGCCAAAAACGGCCGCCAGCACCGTGAGCACCGCAAGAGCGTCATATAACTGCATGGCGCAAAGATAGACGTTATGGAGATAAATCATCCCACCCGATGACGCAGGTCATCAGCCCACTACCGCCGGCCGCCTACTTTTACACCGCGTTACAGACATATCCTTTCAACAAAATCAATCATCATGTATTCCCAACTCACACTGGGAAAAGCAAGGAGGCTTCCCCTGCTTTTCTCGCTGCAACTCCTTTGCCTGTTCGCCGGTGCGCAGGTCAGATACAGCGGCTTCACGGCAGACCTCCTGGTCAGCGGCACGTCTACCTTGCACGACTGGACCATGAAATCCGGAAAAGCCGAATGCGCGGCCGTCTTCAACTTCAATGCCGCCGGGCAGATCAGCGGACTCAACGGGTTGACCTTCTCCACACCCGTAAATGCGCTTAAAAGCGATCACACGGCCATGGACAACAACGCCTACAAAGCCCTCAAGAATGACAAAGACCCGGTGATCAGCTATACGCTGACCTCGGTCAACTTCACTCCCGCGGCCGGCGGCGCCAGCACCGTCACCTGTACGGGAAAGCTCACCATCGCCGGAGCCACGCGGGATGCACAGGTCGTAGCTGTCTGCAAAACCAACGCCGACAATACGATCAACGTCACCGGCGCCGAGAAGATCAGCATGAAGGATTTCGGCATCGATCCACCCACCTTTATGTTCGGCACGATCAAAACGGGCAATGACATCACCCTGGTATTCAACCTAACACTAAAACGGTCTTAAATCGAACAACTCATGAAGAAGATAATTACATCAGGACTGATCGCGGGCGTAGTGCTGCTGATCCTAAGCGTTCTGGCGCTCTATGCAATGATCTGGTTCTTACCTACCCTGGCGGCGCAATATTATGACCCCGCCTTCGACAGCCAGTCCGGCAGGTATATGCTCTATTACGCCCACCCCTTTGTGATCGGGCTGGCGCTGGCCTGGTTCTGGGATCGCTTTAAAACGGTTCTCAAAGGTTCCAACCTGACACGCGGCATCGAATTCGGGCTGGTATATGCGCTCATCGCCATCTTCCCCGTGCTATGGCTGAACTACAGTGCACTCAGCGTATCGCTCGCGATGGTGGGTACCTGGCTGGTTTTCGGATTGCTGCAAGGGATTGTCGCAGGCTTCGTATTCGAAAAACTAAACCCCTAACCGGATAATACCTCAGATATGAAACCGTATTTCATCTTCCTGCTTCCCGTTTTCCTGTTGGCCGGCGCCGGCGAGCCCGCACGGGACCTCTACCTGCTGACCAGGGAATATACGGTGACCATCGACGGTACCTCGAACCTGCGGGACTGGAAAGAGAATGTTGGCGAAGTTTCCGGCGCCATGGAAGCGGAACTGGATCCGGACGGAAGCATCGGCCTCCACTCGATCAGCATCAAACTGGAGGTCTCCTCCATCAAAAGCGATATGGGCCGGGTAATGGACAACAAAACCTACGAAGCGCTTAAAGCCGAAGCCCATCCCGAGATCCTCTTCACGCTGAGCGCCCCGTTGAGACTGACCCCTGTAAGGGATTGCGGAACAGCCATCCCCGTGAAGGGCAACCTCTCGCTGGCCGGTGTATGCCTACCGGTGACCATGCTGGTTAAGACCTTCGAGATCAGCAAGGGAAAACTGCAGTTCGAAGGATACCAGCACTTAAAGATGACGGATTTTGGGGTCAGGCCGCCAACAGCCCTCTTCGGGACGATGCGGGCCTCACCCGATATCACTATACATTTTAAAACAAATTTCATCAACCAATCAATTTCTAACAATTTAAAAAATTGACAATGAAAAAGCTCATCGGCCTCACACGTTCCAAAAACGCTGTCCGGCACTTATCCACGATCATTTTGTTGGCCTTTGGCCTGAACGCGGCGGCACAGCAAGGGGAAATGCAATACTATCGCCCCAACGACCGGACGGGTCTCAATGTCTTCGAGACCACCAAGAACGATACCACCTCCTTCCATAAACTTCACGTCAAGGTCGGCGGCGCCTTCGAAGAGACCTTTCAGAACCTGAACAACAAGAACACAGCGTCGGCAATGACCTTACCGGCCTATTCCGGTAACGTCAACAGCCTGGAGTCGCTGACACCCGCTTTCGATCTCGCCATGGCCAACCTGAACATCGACGTCCAACTGGCAGACGGTATCCGGGTCAACCTCACTACCTACCTGGCTTCCCGGCACCATGAAGATGTCTGGGTAAAAGGCGGCTACATCCAATTCGACAAGCTGCTCTTCCTGAACAGCGCATTCGTCGATAACATCATGAAGAGCGTGACGATCAAGGTAGGACAGTTCGACGTGAACTATGGCGACCAGGTATTTCGTCGGACAGACGGCGGCAATACCATCTACAACCCCTTTATCGAGAACTACATCCTGGACGAGTTCGCTACCGAGATCGGCGGCGAGTTCATCTACCATCACAAGAGCGGCCTGTTCGCGCTTGGCGGAATTACTAACGGGGAACTCGACCCTACCATGCTCTCGTCCGCAAAGATCGACTCGGCCACCGGGAAGCTCAACAAATACGACGCAGCCTTCCATGGTAAGATCGGGTACGACAAACAGCTCACCCAGGATCTCCGGTTCCGGCTTAGCGGTTCTTTCTATACCGACAAAAGCGCCAATAGCAATACCCTCTTTGGCGGCGACCGTACGGGATCGCACTACTATGACGTCATGTCGAATGCCGCTGTCGCCAAAGGAACCACGCTCAGCGACGCGAATGACTACAACCCGTTCTCCGGTCGGCTCAACCCCGGCTTTAGCGAAGAGGTGAATACGGTTATGGGCAATCTCTTCCTGAAATACAAAGGCCTGGAACTCTTCGGCACTGCGGAAAGCGCCAAGGGCCGGACGATCACGGAAAAGACCCAGCGCCAGGCGACACAATATGCCTTCGACGCGGTCTACCGGTTTACCAAAAAGGAAAACTTTTGGGTAGCCTTCCGCTACAATACGGTCAACGCGGCCCTGCAAGGCTATACCAATAATGTCACCATTCAGCGTGAAGCCGGTTCCATTGGCTGGTTCCTGACCCGCAACGTCATGATGAAAGCCGAATATGTTAACCAGGTGTATATGGGCTATCCTGCCAACAATATCCTGAACGGTGGTAAATTCTATGGTTATTGCTTAGAAGCTTCGATCGCCTTTTAATTGATTTATCTCTCAAAAACAACAATATGTTACCTAAAAAAATGAAAGCGGCCGTCGTACATGCCTTCGGCGAGCCCTTACGAATAGAAGAGATGCCTGTGAAAGAGCCGGGCCTGCACCAGATCGTCGTCAAGGTCATCGCCAGTGGCGTTTGCCACACCGATCTGCACGCCGTCAGCGGCGACTGGCCCATAAAGCCTAAAATGCCCCTGATCCCCGGTCACGAAGCCATCGGCTATGTAGCGGCGGTCGGCCAGGATGTCAAGAACGTAAAGGAAGGCGATATCGTGGGCGTACCCTGGCTGTATAGTGCCTGCGGCTGCTGCGAATACTGCATCACGGGCTGGGAAACGCTCTGCGAACAACAGCAGAACGGTGGTTACAGCGTAGATGGCGGTTATGCCGAATATGTACTGGCCGATGCGCGCTATGTCGCCCGCTTCCCCGCCGGGATCGATTTTATCGAGATGGCGCCGATCATCTGCGCCGGTGTCACGGTCTACAAAGGCCTCAAAGAAACGGAAACAAGACCCGGCCAGTGGGTAGCCATTTCCGGGATCGGCGGCCTCGGTCACCTCGCGGTGCAATATGCCAGGGCCATGGGATTGCAGGTAGCGGCCATCGATGTCGCAGACGACAAACTGGAGCTGGCCAAGTCCCTGGGAGCAAGCCTGACGGTGAACGCGAAGAAGCAGGATCCGGGTACCTTCCTGAAGAAGATGGTCGGCGGCATGCACGGCGTGCTCGTTACGGCGGTCTCCCCCATCGCCTTCAAACAGGGGCTGTCGGCCCTGCGGCGTAAGGGCGTCATCAGCCTCAATGGGCTGCCGCCCGGCGGCTTCGATCTGCCCATCTTCGACACCGTACTCAACCGGTATACGATCCGGGGTTCCATCGTGGGCACCCGCCAGGACCTGCAGGAAGCCATCGATTTTGCCGTAGCCGGCAAGGTCAGGGCGACGGTGCACACGGCCCGGCTGGAAGACATCAATGACGTCCTGGCCCGGATGCACCGGGGTGAACTGGAAGGCCGTGTGGTGATGCAGATCGCCGATCCGGAACCCGGCGCCCGGCCCGCAGCCAGGGTGCACGAGAAGCTGGCAATCTAGACCCTGGACCTGACCGTTTCCCCGGTAGACTGCCGCGACGGCCACCCCTGTTCGAATCCGCATGACGAAGATCATGCCCCACGCTGTTCTTCGTCATGCCATTTAGTGTAGTATGAAATATTTTTGTTATGGGAGCATATATTATGAAAGCGCATGTCGAACGGCAATTTGTCCGGATGGTAGAAACGGAGTTCAACAGGATCTACCCGTTCCTGAAGATCGAATTTGCAAAGAACGGGGAGGCCCGGCCGGGAGCAGGGGCCGCAGAAGGGCCCGACGACGAGATCCTGCGTACCCGGGCAAGCAAACTGCTGCTGGACGAGCTGAAGATCAACGATGCGATGAAAGTCAGCGAGCTGGAAGCCGCACTCCGGGAGATCTTCGATGACCCGGCACAGGTACTTCGTAAGAGTGGCAATTTCTGGATAGGGACCCGGATGACCGGGGGCCTGACGTTAAAACAACAAAACGATCATGGGAGGGAACTCAGATGAGCAAACAAATACTTTTCGTCTGCGCGGGAAAGGAGTTTCCGCAGGGCGCCTTCAATTTCCTGGTCTCCCTGCAACAGCAGGAACCGGTACATGTCCTGGGGCTGTTTTTCAATCCCATCGATATCGATGCCATGGTAGCCGCGACCCAACTGCCGGTCCAGGCGCCGTATGACCGGATCCGGCAGCGGGAACACGAGGTCATGGCGGCCAACAAGGCCTTATTCGCAAGCCAATGCGAGAAACACAATATCAGGAATAAGGTCCTTCCCTATGACGAACAATGGGACAAGGCCATCCTCGTCAGGGAGAGCCGTTTCTCCGATGTGCTGATCCTGAGCGGCGAGCTCTTCTATGCCGACATCAACGGGCGGCAACCCAATGTCTATCTCCACGAGGCGCTATGTGCCGCGGAATGTCCCGTGCTGGTGATCCCGGAAAATTTCAAACAATGCGATCATTTGTTCATGGCATACGACGGCAGCAAAGAAAGCCTTTACGCGATCAAACAATTTTGCTACCTGTTCCCGCAGATGACGGACCTTCCTACCGAAATGGTCTACGTCCGCGATGAGCCGTCGGAGGAAATTCCCGACCTGGAACATCTCCGGCAATACACCCGGCAGCATTTCGACGCCATGGGGTTTTCCAAATTAATTTTCAAAGCGTCGCGTTATTTCGCCACCTGGATCGGGGAAAAGAAACACGTATTGCTGGTCTCGGGTTCCTATGGCCGTTCCGCCTTCTCCTATCTCGCGAAAGGCAGCTTTGCCGAGCAGGTGATCCACGACCATAACATCCCGGTGTTTATTGCACATACGTAGGCAGCCAGCGGATTATCTCCTACGCCACGGAGAGTCCTCCGCGAAGACCGCCCCAGGCCATAGCCCCACTTCCGCGATCTTCCCTGGCCGGCGCCGGGGTGAGGTGTTATCGTGTAATATTTAACCCCATATTTCATAAACTCCTGAATCTGCGATACCTTTACCTTCAGCGTCCCCAAACGGACTGCAAAATGTTATCTACCAATAGATTATACGTCCTTTTATCAGCCCTTTTTCTTACCGCAGTCGTTGGCCTGGTCGTCATGGTGATCCGGTATAACGAAATGTTCACGGGCACTGAGGCCACCATCACCTTTTTTGGACTGGCATTTATGCTGGTGTGCAGCAGCATCTATATTATCCTTTATAATTTCAACCGGCGGAAAAAAGCGGAAAAGGGATTGCAGGAATCGAGGGAGCTGATCAGTCTGCTTTTCAACCATGTAAGAGACTATGCCATCTTTATGGTCGACAAGGAGGGCGAGGTGCTCACCTGGAACCAGGGAGCCGAACAGATCAAGGGTTATAAGAAAGAAGAGATCATCGGCAAACCGATATCGGTGTTTTATACCGACGAGGAGAACGCCCGGGGCGAACCTGCGATGAACCTCAAAATGGCGGAGATCGACGGGCGCTATGAATCCATTGGCCTCCGTAAACGAAAGGACGGGTCGGAATTCTATGCCGACGTCGTCTTTACCGCGATGCGCAACAAGCAGGGCGAGCTCACGGGTTTCATCAAGATCACCAAGGACATCACCATCCAGATGCGCGCACAGGAAGAATTGAGCAAGGCACTCAGCAGGGAAAAAGAGCTCAACGAGATGAAATCCCGTTTCGTCACGCTGGCCAGCCATGAGTTCAAGACCCCGCTGGCCGTGATCCTCAGCTCCACCAACCTCATCGAAAAATACCAGGACGCCGCATCTACCGACAAACGCTTGCGGCATGTCCAGCGGATCAAGTCGAACGTCAACAACTTAAAGCAGCTGCTCAATGATTTTCTTTCCTTGGAGAAATTGGAGGAAGGCATGATCCGCAACGAGCCCGCCAGCACAGACCTGATGAAGATGGCGGAGGAAGCCATGCAGGACATGGAAGAAGCCTGCAAGGACCAGCAACGGATCGGGCTGGAGGTAAAGGGCGGCATCCGCGAAATAGCCGTGGATCAGCAGCTTTTACGTAATATCCTCAATAACCTGCTGAGCAATGCCATCAAATATTCTCCGGAAGGCAGTCTCATCCGTTTCCTGGTGGAATTCGACGAAGACAAGGTCCGCATCACGATAACGGACAGTGGCATCGGCATTCCGCCGGAGGAACAGGAACAGCTGTTCCAACGCTTTTTCCGGGCCAAAAACACTACCGGTATTTCCGGCACCGGCCTTGGCCTCAGCATCGTCAAAAGATACCTGGACCTCATGGGCGGCACCATCTCCGTGGAGAGCCAGCCCGGGAAGGGTTCCACCTTTACGATCATTTTGCCAGCCGCTCCAGTGTTCCGTGACCAGGTTCACCCCCTGCGTTAACGATGCGTTCATTGCGGGAACGAAGGGTTCCCGGTTAGAAGGGTATTCTTACAGACAACGTACACCCCTTGCCGGGCTCCGAAACGATTTTTACCGTCCCGTGGTAGGCGTCCGCCCTGTTAATGATATTGGTGATCCCAATCCCCCTCCGCTTTTGGTTCTGATCAAAACCAATACCGTCGTCCCGGATGACTATGTTGACACCATGCCGATCCTTGCTGACGATTACTTGAATCGAGTCGGCCTTTGCATGTTTACTTATATTGGTCAATTGCTCCTGGACAATGCGATAAAGGGTTTCTTTTACCGGGACTGGAATGGTCTCTTCCACCATTACGTCAAAATCCAATTGCACTTTATGTTCAAGCCCATATTCTTCAAGCAATCTTTTCAATTCATGCTCGAGTGGGTTTTCCGAGAAGCGCGGGCTCACCATCCGGTGAGAAAGATTCCTCGTTTCCTCAATGGCTTCCTTTAGATTTTGCCGGCAGTCCATCAAAATATCCATATTGTTACCGGGTTGATCGATAAAATAACTCAATTTCATATTGATGGAAGCTAAAATTTGATTGATATTATCATGCAGCTCCCTTCCCAGGGCACTCCGCTCCTTTTCCTGGGTTTGCAGGATGATTTGGGTCAACTCTTTTTGCTTTTCTATCGCGTTTTTCCGGATGGCCTCCTCCTCCATTTTCCGTTCGGTAATATCCATCCTGATGGATAGGTATTGGTAAGGCTTTCCTAATTCATTGAGGAAGGGTACAATAGTGGTGTCTACCCAATAAAAGCTGCCGTCCTTGGCTTTGTTTCTAAATTGACCTTTCCATATTTTGCCATGGGCAATGGTCACCCATAGATTGCGGATGAATTCTTTTGAGTGATAGCCTGAATTGATGATCCGATGATCCTGACCGATTAATTCGGCCGCGCTATATTTTGATAATTTGCAGAAGTTATCGTTCACATAGGTGATAATCCCTTTGGGGTCGGTAATGGCTACGATGGAAGATTCGTCCAACGCGAATTTATAGTCTGATAGCTTTTTAACTGATCCCAGGTCGCCCGGGGATGCAATGGAAACTATCTTCGCATCCCCCAGGCTTTCTTTACTATGTTTCATGGCTTGCATATTGGATTTCAAAACGGAACTTAAAAATATAAATCCGTATAAATAAATAAAATGACTTAGATCATATCTACAGGAGACGAAGATCATGTATGGACCCCCATGGGGCTTGTCGTATAAACTCTACAACACCTTCATCGTTACGACTACACAATAGAAGCGTCCCAACATCTAGCTTGGGTTATCCAGCAGTTGATCGCCCGACGTTAAAAAAACTTCGTCAATATGACAACCTTCGTTTCTACCATGGGGGGTGTAGTTGATTTCTTCCGGCGGCTTCTGGATAGTTCCAGCTGGCCACCCCGCTGGCATTGCGGTGCATGGACCGATTTCCACGGGTGGTTGTACATCGTCAGCGATCTCCTCATCTGGTCGGCGTATTTCGCGATTCCCGTGGTCATTATAAAGTTCATTTCACGGAAACAGGACGCCAAATTCATTCCGCTCTATTTTCTGTTCGCCGCCTTTATCCTGGCCTGCGGGGTCACTCATTTCCTCGACGCCGTTGCCTTTTGGTTGCCCCTCTATCGTCTGAACGCCCTGATGCTCGCCGTTACGGGCATAATCAGCTGGTTAACTGTATATTATATTGTCAAATATCTTCCGGTCGCCGCCTCGCTCCGCCCGATGCGGGCCCTCGAGGAAGAAGTACAGGGTCGCCAGGCCGAAATTTCCGACTACAAATATGCCCTTGACCAATCGTCCATCGTCGCCATTACCGACCAAAAGGGCATCATCCGGCACGTGAATGACAATTTTTGCCGCATCTCCAAATACTCCCGGGAGGAACTCATCGGCCAGGATCATCGTATCATCAATTCCGGGTATCATCCGGCAGCCTATATCCGGGATCTTTGGGTGACCATCGCCAATGGCAGGATCTGGAAAGGAGAACTAAGGAACAGGGCCAGGGACGGATCGATCTATTGGGTGGATACCACCATTGTTCCCTTCTTAAATGCGGAAGGTAAGCCGGTCCAGTATGTCGCCATCCGGGCCGATATTACGGAACGCAAGAGGGCCGAAGAGCAGCAGGCCCTGCTGGCATCCATCATCAATTCTTCTGACGAGGCCATCTTCAGCACCGATCTTAACCGGATAATCACCAGCTGGAATCATGGCGCAGTCTCGCTATTTGGCTATTCAACGGAGCAGGTAATTGGTAAGGACATCGGCATACTGCTCCCGTCCGACCGGCAGGATGAGGAAGAGCTTATCCTGGATCAGATAAGGCAGGGGGGTAGTATGGAGCATTATGAGACAGAACGGCTGCGATGCGACGGCGTAGGGCTGCAAGTATCCCTTAACGTCTCACCGCTAAGAGACCCGGATGGGAAAATCGTCGGGGTTTCAAAACTCGCCAGAAATATCACAGAACTGAAGAAAGCCCAAAAAAGCATCATCGAGCTGAATCTTAGTCTGGAACAGAAGGTTGCCGACCGAACCGAACAACTGGGGATCATCAATAGAGAATTGGAGGCATTCACGTATTCGGTTTCGCACGATCTACGGGCCCCGCTCCGGATCATCGACGGCTTTGCCTCGATGCTGGTGAGTGACCATGCCGGACAGCTCGATTCGGAAGGGCAGCGCGTCCTGCAAGTCATTATGACAAACGCCAAAAAAATGGGCCAATTGATCGATGACCTGCTCAATCTTTCTCATCTGGGAAGAAAAGAGATTGTCACCTCTCGGGTGGATATGAACAAATTGGTGCAGTCGGCCATCGATGAGCAGTCAGGTATTTATCCGGGCAGAGGAAAAGACATCACGATAGACCACTTATTGTCCGCCAGCTGTGACCATAATCTTATTCTCCGGGTATGGGGAAACTTCATCTCCAATGCCCTGAAGTATTCGGCCAAGGAAAAGTCACCGGCTATACACATCAGCTCCTGGCAAAAAGAAGGCAATATTGTTTACGCGATAAAAGACAACGGGGTAGGCTTCGACATGAAATATGCCGGCAAATTATTTGGCGTATTCCAGCGGTTGCACAAGGCAACCGACTATGAGGGCACGGGTGTGGGTCTGGCACTGGCGCAGCGTATCGTCATGAAACACGGCGGAAAAGTTTGGGCGGAATCGGCGCCAGGCGAAGGCGCTACCTTCTACTTCAGTCTTCCCGGAAAATGAAAACGTAATAAATCTAAAAATATGGAACAGCAGGAAATCGAAATACTCCTTATTGAAGACAATCTCGAAGAGGCTGAGCTCACCATACGCAGCCTGAAAAAACACAACCTGGCCAATAACCTGCGGCACATCGACGACGGCACCGAGGCCCTGGAATTCCTTTTTCCAACCGCAGCCGGGGGGGCAGCTTACCACTTCCGCCCAAAGCTGATCCTGATGGATTTGAAATTGCCAAAAGTGGACGGCCTGGAGATCCTCCGGAAAATAAAAGAGGACGAGCGAACAAAAATGATCCCCGTTGTCGTGCTTACCTCGTCAAGGGAAGAACGGGACATTGTCAAGAGCTATCAACTGGGGGTAAACAGCTACATAGTCAAACCCGTGAGTTTCTCGGATTTCTCCAAAGCGGTCAGCGATCTTGGCTTTTACTGGCTTATCCGCAATCTCCCGCCAATGATTAACCAATCCCACTTATGAACCGTACCTTAAAATTATTGTTGTTGGAAGACGACCCTTCCGACGCGGAGCTGATCTCAAATTTTCTTCGCCGTTCAGCCCTTCTTTTCGATTCCTTCCTCGCGACGGACCGGCCCGAATTCGAAGCGGCCATCCATAACGCCTCATTCGACGCCATTCTGGCTGACAACGCCTTACCGCAATTCAATTCGCTGGAGGCGCTCCAGCTTGCCAAAGAGCAAAACCCGAACGCGGTCTTTATCCTGGTTACCGGTACTGTCTCCGAAGAATTTGCGGTGGACATCATCCACCAAGGCGCGGACGACTATATACTCAAGAGCAACCTTACGCGTCTTCCATCCGCAATCACCCAGGCCGTCGAAAAAAGAAGGGCCATCTCCGACCGCAAACGGGCCGAAGAAGAACTCCGGAAGAGCGAGGAGTCCGCACGGCTGGCGCTGATCAATGACCTGGCCCAAAAAATCAAATCGGAAAATGAGATCCGGAACATTAACCGGGAATTGCGGGAACTGTCCTCCCATCTCCAAAACATCAGGGAAGAAGAAAGGATAAAGATCGCGCGCGATATTCATGACGAATTAGGCCAGCAGCTCACAGCGCTGAAAATGGACGTCTTCGTCCTGAAAAAGACCATAAAACCGGAAGATCCGGCGATCATCGCCAAATTCAGCGGAATCCAGGTTCTGATAGAAGATATAGTCAAATCCATAAGAAGAATATCGGCCCAGCTCAGGCCAAGTATATTAGACGATCTTGGTCTCGTGCCCGCCTTGGAATGGCACAGCCAGGAGATCGAGGCCAGGCATGGGATAAAGATCAAATTTGCCTGTGATTTGCCGGTAGTCGATGCCCCGGACGCCGTCGTCACGGGTCTTTTCAGGATTTACCAGGAGGCCCTTACCAATGTAGTTCGCCATGCCCGGGCGACAACAGTACATAGCTGTCTTAAACAAGACAATGACCACCTCACGCTGGAAATTATCGATGATGGGCAGGGTATCGACGCCGCGGCCGCGGGAAAGTCTAAAAGCTTCGGTTTGCTGGGAATAAAAGAACGGGTCTTCGCCATGAAGGGCCGTTATCAACTAAAAAGCACCCCGGGAAAGGGTACCTGTTTATCCGTTTCTGTACCGGGCAAATAAGTTGATCTCAAGGTCCGCATCGCCATAACTCCTGTGTTCGGTTTTTTATATCCGGTTATTGAAGAACCAGGCGATACCAAAGGCGGCGGAAGCGGCGATCACCCCGATGGCCGCGGTCTTGATCGCTCCCCTAAGGGGGGGTTCGCCGGTGAACTTACTCTTCAGATAGCCGAAGACCAGCAGACTCACAAAGGTGATCGCGGAAGACATAGACAGTCCCCGGCTAGGGGTAGCCGTTAAAACGTAGCCGGTGAGTGGAATGACCCCGCCGACCACATAGGACAGCCCGATGTTGAAGGCGCTTTTTGCCGCCCGGTGACCATCCGGCTCCTCCAACCCGAGCTCGTTGCGCATCATAAACCGGACCCATTGGTCCTCGTCGGCCGAAAGCTCGTCGGCTACCAGGTCCTGCGCTTTGGGGGAAAGGCCATAATATGCGAGCGCGTCCCGGACCTCCTGTTTCTCGGACTCCCGCACTTCGTGAACCTCTTTGTATTCTTTCGCCCTGCTGGCATAATATTGCTGGATCTCCGTTTTTGCGGAAAGAAAGCCGCCAAGGCCCATGGAGATAGAACCCGCGCAGATCTCGGAGATGCCGGCGATGATGATCATCGTATTGCCGGTGACGACGCCGCTGATCCCGGCCGTCAACGCAAAAGGGACGGTGATGCCATCCGACATGCCGATGATGACGTCCCGGATAAATGCAGACCGGCGGGCGCGGGCGCCTGGCCGGTCCTGCGGATCGCTGTCGGCGGCGGGCAAGATCTTCTCCATAATTCTTTATAAAGCTACCGATGGTTGAGGCTCCGGACCATGACTGCTGTCAGCACCGGGACTGACAGCAGTCATAGAATCGGCTTTCGGTATAGTCTATTTTTAGACTACTAAATTTATTGCCATGGATGCCAATAAAATAATGAATAGCGACCTGCTGGATATCGTATTCGATCACCGGAACAAGGAATACGGCGCCTATCAGCTGAGAAAGAGCTACAACAAGCGCCTTCTCATGTCCCTGGGGGGGATAGCGCTTATAACGGGCTCGCTGTTCGCTGCCACCTATGTGGTAAAGCATATCGGTGGTGGCGGTTCCCGGCAGGCATTACTCGTAACTGATGTCCAGTTGGAAGAGGTCCGCGAAGAAAAAAAGGACGAGCCGCTGCCACCGCCACCACCACCCAAGGCCGTGATGCAGAAGATCGAGATCACCCGTTTCACCCCGCCCAGGATCGTCAAGGACAATGAGGTCAAGGAAGAAGAAAAGCCACCGGAACAGGAAAAGCTCGAAGACACCAGGATCGGGACGATCAACCAGGAGGGGGTGAAGGATCAAGGGGTCATGGCGCCGCCGGTGGGCGATGCCGGCAAGGGCATCGTCGAAGCGCCTGCCAGAAGGGACGAAACGGACTACAATCAAACGTTCACCAAGGTGGAGATCGAGTCGCAATATCCCGGGGGAGCCGCCGCGTGGCTGCGCTATCTTAACAAAAACTTTCGCTATCCGGAACAGGCGCTCGCCGGCGAGATCCAGGGAACTGTCACCGTACAGTTCATCGTCGACAAAGACGGCAATGTCAGCGATGTCGAAGCCGTCAGCGGTCCCGAGGAAGGCGGGCTACGTGAAGAAGCCATGCGGGTCATCCGTCAGAGCGGCAAATGGATCCCCGCGATCCAAAACGGCCGCCAGGTAAAATCCTACAAAAAACAGCCCGTGATCTTTAAACTGGAGCTGCAATAAGACAACGATTGCCTGCATAATATCAAAAAGGCCGGACAGCTGTCCGGCTTTTTCGTATCAATTGCCATGGTGATCGATAAAATCATTGATCCCCTGGCTGACATTGCCCTGGGCCAGGTGTTTGTACACGAATCTTTTCGGATCGAAGGTGTCGACGATGCGCCGCAAGACTGCCGGCGTCGGCATTTGCCCGTCGTGGATAAAATCGTTGCCCATGGCGATGGCGGCGGGCGGATAGTAGTGGAAGCCCTCCGGGATCACTAAAACAGGCACCTGCGAATGATGCATAAGTCCGGTGATGGTGCTGCCGAACACGCGGCGCGTGCCTTTTCCGCTGCTTTTCATCCCCGTAATGATGAGGCCCGCTTCCAACTCGCCGGCTATGGCGAGGATCGTTTCCACACGCGGGCCTTCCCGCCTCAATAGCGTTAAGGCGCTCAACCCGGTGACATCGAGGGCGGCAGCTTCGTTGTCCAGGCGGTTCCGGGTAATACGGTCCTTGTCGAGGACGGAGACCGAGGTCAGGGAATTGGAAACCGTCACCGGCACCTGGGAATAGACGCTTAACAAGTTCAGACCGCAATCGAGGGCCCTGGCCAGCTCTACGGCATAGCGCTCGGCGTCACGGGCGGCAGGGCTAAAATCGGTGGCGATGAGGATATTTTTCATAATAGAAAATTTATCCGTGGTTGGATGTTAAATCGTTATAGTCAATTGATCATATTTCTGAGTCCGATCTCGTCCAGCAGATAGATCCTGCCGTCGGTGATATCGATGAGCTTTTCCTTTTTAAAATCGCTGAGGGTGCGGGTCAGGGATTCCGGGGCGGAGCCCACGATGGCGGCGAGGGTGTCACGGGAAACCGTGACAAAATTTTTACCTTCCTCGCTGGAATGAAAATGGTCATAAAAACCGAGAATACCATTGGCCACTTTTTTCCGCAGCGAGCTATAGGCCAGGTTGAGGAGACCGGCCTCGTTCTCGGCGGCATTACGGGCAAGCCAGCGGATCAGCTGTTGCGAGAGGGCCGAGTCACTGCCGAGGATGTCCAGGAATTCTGCGCGGGAGATGATGATCAGCGCCGCGTCGTCGAGGACCTGTGCATTGTCGGCATAGGTTCCGCCGCGGATGGCAGCGACATAGCCCACGCAGTCACCGGGGCCATAGATCCGGGTGATCAGCTCTTTTCCATCCGTATGGACGAGAAAGGTCTTGATCTTCCCTTTAATGATATACCACACCTGGGCGGCGCGTTGTCCTTCCGAATACAGGAGCGCCTTTTTCCGGAAATAACGGACATCACGATCCCCCGGATGCCAGGGCCGGTCGGCGCCTTCCGCGGCCTCCGCAATCGCGGGACCCGGATGCTGATGTTCGAGCACCCGGCGCCGGTGTTTTTCCAGGCAGATCTCCACCGACCGGAGCAACTCCACCCCGTCATAAGGCTTGGAGAGGTAATCGTCGGCGCCCGCCATCATCGCCTTCCGGAAATCATCCTTTTCCGTAAGCGTCGTAAGGATGATCACGGGAGTGCCGCGTGTCTCGGGATACTGCTGCAGGGCGTGGATGACGCCATAGCCGTCGAGCACCGGCAGATCCACGTCGGAGATGATCAGATCGGGACTTTCAGCAATGGCCATTTTCACGCCCTGACGTCCATCCGCGGCGCTGATCACAGTATAATTGGACAAACCGAGCAACTCCCGAAGGTTGTCGGCGGTATCCTGCTGCCGTTCAATGAGTAATATCTTTTGCATAAATGGGAATCTGCCGGCAAAATACATCCGGTTAATAGCGATTAGCATGAAGTTTATCAATCCGCGAAATGATTACCGTCATTCAAGGGGCGCGGACATCCGGTTAATTTCGGTATGTCAAAAAAATCATCAACTCATGATTGGAAAATTAACGACACCCGAGATCGAGCGATTGCTGTCCAAAGAGGTCGTAGGCCGAATTGGGTGCACGGACGGCGAGATGGTCTATGTCGTTCCCATTAGCTATACCTACGACGGACAATATGTCTATTGTCATACCCACGAAGGGCTGAAGGTCCAGCTGATGCGTAAACATCCGCGGGTCTGTTTCGAAGTCGACCACCTCCATAATATGGGCAACTGGCAGAGCGTGATCGCGCACGGCGACTTCGAGGAACTAACTTCAACGGACATCCGCAATTTTGCCCTGCATAAGCTGCACGAGCGGGTCCTGCCGATAGTGAGCAGCGAGACCACCCACCTGTCGCCGGACTGGCCCTTTCCCCCAGCCGAACTCAGCAAGATCCAGGGGGTGACCTTCCGCATCCGGTTGCAGGAAAAATCCGGGCGTTATGAGAAATCGCATACGCTGATGCAGAGTTTTTTCAGCATTTGATCAAAGAAACCGATACAGGCCCGGCCACGTGCCAGAGAGCCACGCCGCGAACCAAATCAAAAAAGCCGACCCGTTGGTCGGCTTTTCTTATTCATGGCGAAGGGTAAAAAATCTTTGTCACTTATGAGCGACGAAAAGCGGAACATCATGCGCCCGCAGCAGCCGGTTGATGAAGCTGTGGTGGAAAAGCCGCGACCAGTCGCTTCGGCCAAAGGCGCCGGAGACCACCCAGGGCTGCTGCATCATCCCAAGCCAGGTGTCGTAGAAAAGGTCGGTGCGCATATGGAGCCGGAGCGCCCGAAAATGTTTGAAGTGTTGTTCACACCATTCGCGGACCAGGGCCTCTTCCGGGATACAGGCGTTCACGTCCTCGTTGATACACACCAGCGTCGTCCGCAGCCGGTTGAATTCCGGGAAGAGATAGGCGAACTGGCGGATGGCGTAGGCGGATGAAGCGGAGCCGTCATAGGCGAGGATGATCTCGCCCGGCAGCGTGGGTTTCTCGGGTAATAGCAGCACGGGACACTCGGCATGGTGGAGGACCTCCTTCATATAAGCATTGGGTTGCCGGTCATCGACAGTTTCGAAAAAATGACTGCTGCTCAACAACAGCAGGTCGGCGAAACGCGTCTCGCGGCGGATGGCGCCGAGGGCGAAATCGAAGCGGTCCTCATGGACCTGGCAGGCGATCGAGTGTTCTTCGCAATAACGTTTCACCCGGGCGCTATTCCCGGCGACAAGCTTGTCGACATCGACCGCAGGGGCAATATACAAGGGTTCCTCTACCCCACCCGATGCGGTCCACAGCTGGGCATAATCGGCCTCGGGCAATAGTGTGGTGGTAAGGAGGATTTTCGAACGCTCGTTGAGCGCGGCGGCGAAATCGAGCAGCTCCCGGTGATAGCTCGTGCCTTCGAGTGGCAGAAGGATCTTTTTCATGATCGGATTTTTACGGATGCGCAATAAAGATGGGCAGATTGACCGTTTTCACCAGCAGATTCGCATGGCTGGGCCGGAAGAAGTTGGAGACTTCATTGCGGCCATAAGCACCCATGACGACGATGGCATTCTTCCGCTCGATGAGATAGGCGAAAAGCTGGTCGGAGGCGCCGCCGCCATGCCGCACATCGAAATGCAACGTATCGAAATGCGCCCGCAGCCATTCCTTCATCTTGAACTGTTCTTCGATACCGGGGCCTTCATCGTCCCTGATGCTGACGATCGTCACCGGCGTACTACGCAGATCCGGGAAGAGATGAGCAAACTGCCGGATAGCGAAAACGGAGGAAGGTGAGCCATCGTAGGCAAAGATGATCTCGTCCATGTCGCCGCCGCTATAAGGTGCGATCAATACGGGACATTCGACCGAACGAAGCACGTCTTTTACAAACCTGCCGGGGAACAGGGCATCCTTCCGGTTAAAGGCCGTCTCCGGATCGATGATGATCAGATCGGCAAAGCGGCTTTCAGCAATAATCTCGGAAAGGGGCACGCCCCGGTCCCGGTGGACCAGGGACAGCGTCTCCCGGCAGACACAGGCTTCCCTGAACCGGTGGATATTCGTCTCCACGGTGGCAGTTCCCTCTTCCGTCGCAACAAACACCGGCCGCTCCTCCTTCAAACCTTCGAGGAAAATGCCCGTCAGCCGGGAGTGCGTGAGTCTGGCGATGTAACAGCCGAAATCGATGGTGTTCGTATTCAGGTTCAGCGCATCCAGCGCCAGCAGTATCTTTTCCATAATGAGTTTTTTGTAAAGTACCGCCAACCCACCGCCTTTTCCAATGATGACGATCATCCCCCGGGATGAGCATTCTCATATACGCAATGGTAGGGCTCCTGCTATCTTTGTGTAAACAGCATATACATGATCACGCCTACACTTGCCAAAGACAACTTGCTAATCCAAGCGCCTGCGGTCCTCGAGCCGTCGGTAGCCCTGGTATTTCCTTTCGACCCAAAGATGACGCCCAAGGCTGACCTGGAGCTGACCATAAAACGGCTATTGGGAACGGTGGAAAAAGAACTGCTTTCACGGCATGCCGCCGACAAGGCCCTGCCCGTGATCAAACGGTTACAGCAGGCGATCCGCGGTTTGAACTATTCCACGCATAAGCGCGGCGTCGCCATCTGGGCTTCCGGCTCGAAAACGGGGACCACCTATATGGATTTTGCAGTAGATGAACGGCTGTACGTGGATCGGCCTTTCCGGGTCCGCGACCTCGCCGATTGCAAACCCTCCGGAAAGGAATACCTGCTGCTCCTGCTGAGCGGCAAGGAATCCAAAATGTATCTGTGCACCGGGAGCGGGCTGAGACTGGTCAAGGCGAACGGCCCGCCCGACCAGGAGGTCATTCTCAATAAATTCCTGCATCACATGGACGAAGGGCTCGCACAGGTCCTCAAGGCTTATCCGTTGCCCGTATTCGTAGCGGGAACTCAAAGGGTGACCGGATACTTTTCCCGCATCACCCATCATGCCCGGAACATCGCCGCCTATGTGCACAAACACTGCATCCACAGCACCCCGCAAGAGTTGGAAACGATGCTGCAACCGATGCTCGCTAACTGGCACCAGCTGCGGCAACAACTGCTGTTCCTCCAGTTGGAAAAGGCCGCCGAAGCAGGGAAGCTCGCATGCGGGATCGAAGCCGTGCGAAAAGCCGCACGCTGCAGCAACTCCCGGCTGGTGGTATTCGAAGCATCGGACACCAGCCCCGGGGATTTCTTTGTCGACGGCCCCCTGGACAATATTGTCGAAAAATTCCTGGCGAACGGCGGCGATGTGGAAAAGCTGGACCCGGGTACCATCGGGAGATTTGGTCCGGTAGCACTGATCCGTTATTATTAACCCGGGAGAATTGTACATTTAGGATAATTTTACTCCTAGCACATGTTCAAAGAAAAAACGGCTCCGATATTACTGTTTTGCTTCATCGTGACCGGCTGCACCGCGGTCCTGCAATATCTGAATCCTTCGTATAGCTTTTTCGACGGGGGGTTGGTGGCAGCGGTGCTGCTCACGGTTTTCTTGAAAGACGACTGGTATACGCACCTCTTTGGCTTGCTCGGGGGCCTGCTGGTGGTGGCCGCCGCCTTCTATCCGCACGATAACATGACGCTTTCCCAGGCGCTCCTGCAACATCTTTTCGCGCTCATCATCGTGGTCATCGCCACGGTTTTCGTCCTGTATGTCAAAAGACTTTACCGGAACATCGAATCGGAACAGCACCAGGTCAAAGCCCTTTTCGAACATGCCACGGAAGGCATCGTGCTCACCAACGACAAGGGTAAGATCGTGCTGCTGAATCCCGCGGCCTACCGGCTATTTCAATACGATCAAGGCGAGTTGGTCAACCAGCCCATCGATAACCTGATCCCCCAGCGGTTCCACGGCCGCCATGTGGCGGATCGGGAAGGTTTTTACCAGCATCCCGGAAACCGCACCATGGGCCATGGGCGGGATCTCTTTGCCCGTAAGAAGGACGGCAGCGAATTCCCCGTGGAAGTGAGCCTGAGCTTTTACCGGCAAAAAAATATCCTGTACGTGATCGCCTTTATCGTCGATATCACGGAGCGGAAGAAAGCCGAGCAGGATCTGCTCCAAAAACAGGAGCAGCTAAAACGCATCACCGCAGACATCGGCAAGCTGAACACGGAACTGGAGAATAAAGTAGAGCAGCGGACCCTGATCCTGCGGGAAGCCCTGCAGGAGCTGGAACGTTCCCAGGAGGAGCTCAGCGCGGCGCTGAGCAAGGAGAAAGAGCTCAACGAGATCAAATCCCGTTTCGTCTCGATGGCTTCGCACGAGTTCCGGACGCCCCTCAGCACGGTCTTGTCTTCGGCCGCGCTCCTGGGCCGGTATACGTTCACGGAAGACCAGGACAAGCGCGACAAACATATCAAGCGCATCAAAGACGCCGTCAAACATCTCAACGACCTGCTGGAAGATTTCCTGAGCCTGGGAAAACTGGAGGAAGGCAAGATCATGGCCGAGCCGGCCGAATTCGGCATACGCGAATTCCTCGATGAGGTCGTGGAAGATATGCGGTCCCTGGCCAAACCCGGCCAGCAGATCCACTGCGATTACGCCGGCGCGGAGACCTTCATCTCCGACAAACGGCTCTTAAAAAATATCCTGATCAACCTGCTCGGCAATGCCGTGAAGTTCTCCCCGGAAGGCGCGGCCATCTGGCTGCGGGTGGCCCAAACCGCGGGCGGAGGCCTCAACCTGGCGGTCAAAGACGAGGGCATCGGCATCTCGCAGGAAGACCAGCAACATTTATTCTCCAGCTTCTTCCGTGGCGGGAATGCGGTCAATATAGAAGGGACCGGCCTGGGCCTGCACATCGTCAAACGCTATGTCGATCTGCTGGGCGGCGCCGTGCATCTCGAAAGCGCCCTGGGCAATGGCACCTGCATCACCGTCGATCTCCCCGAAAATTCGTAAATTAGGGTATGGTACGCCATGCCCACCGCGGCACCCAAAGCCGCCATGCCGCCTTCGCCACCTGGTTCGTCAGCGTCTACCTCGTGGTTTATGTCATCCTCCTGTCCTGGGGCGACGGTCTCTTTCGCCAGATCGCGGTAGGCATGTTCCTCGCCTCCCCCGTATTCGTGGTGTGGATGGCCTATGCCGTGATCCGCCACGGCCACCCCCCCGGCCGGGAACTTGGGCCCGACGAAGAGTTTGGCTATGGGGATCGCAGAGTTTAGTAGACCACCGGGCCTTGCGGCAGATCACAGGCGTAATCTATTGTAGCCTCCGTACCAAGATTTACCTGGTCGAATGGATAGAATCCCCAAAATGCAAGGTTGTCGAGCGTCAAAGGAAGACCGAAGACATTGTACTGTGGCGAAAAGTGGTCGATCGAATACTCGAGATTGTTGCGACTATAGTTCTGATACACGAACTGCCAGGTCTTGCTGGTGCGGTAGGGATTCACCTTATTATCATAGAATAGCACCGGGTAGCGCACGGGCAAATTGCCGTTAGCGTCGTAGACAACGGTGTTTTGCAGCGAGGGAGTATTCGGCGAATCGTTGGGGATGTCCCAGATCTTTACGATCCTGCCCAGCTGATCCAGGGTATAGGCGCTGATCCGGTATTCGAGGGTATTTTTGGCAATGGGGGAAGGCCCGCGGACATCCCCGGTCTCATAGAACATGGCGGTGTCGATCACATAGTTTGGTCTTGGGTAAGCATATTTATCCCATTCTATGGCGCCGGTGGCCGGCGCATAGGCTTGCATATAATCCGATAGCCTGTTAAATTTATCATACCTGAAATATTGATCGGTGCCCACGGCATTGACCCGATCCGAGTCCATCATAGTGATAGGATTGCCCTTCGCATCATAGGATACGACGAAGTTGGTCTTGGCTCCGGGGCCGCCGGACACGCGGTAATTCGTTATACGGCAGGGAGGGATGTACGCTTCCGGGTGTTGTTCGATATAGTCGATGACCTTTTTGCAGGACGAGAACAGTAACGTCAGCAGCACTGTACAGGCGGCGCGGACAAAGAGTTTAGATTTAGGCATAGCAAAGGTTTTAGGTTAATGTAAAACAAACAGTGATCGCGGTGTGGAGGTAATCAGGGATACAAAAGGGTATTCGGCGGGAATGGATGCAGATTATTCGAATCAATATTAGTCAGAGGATGCCGAGATCGAGGCCACGGAGGATGAGCAGCAGGCCGATGGTAAAGCTAAGCTTTTTTTTAATGGCAGGAAATGACGTGTCCCGGCGCGGCGGCGAGCGCAGGACTAAGAAAAGGAATACCGAGATCGAGCCCGCGTAAGATGAGCAGCAGACCCACAAGGATCGTAATCACAGGGATGACACGACGAAGCCGCGCGCGGGCGGGCCAGCCAAGACGGTGCCCGGTGAATTGAAGCGCAAGCAGCAGCGGCAGGGTGCCGGCGCCAAAAAAAGCCATGAAACCGGCAGACTCGTACACCTGGGTTCGCGTAAGGGCGCCCGCAATCGCCAAATAGACCATCCCACACGGTAACAGCCCATTGGCCATCCCCAATAATAAGAATTTCGCGCGGCCCGGAGCCGTCCAAAGCCGTACAATGCGCTGTTGCAACGGTGCAAAAAAGGAAAGACTATGCGGACGGAGGTGACCCAAAAGCGCGAACAAGACGATCAACACGCCGAGCCCCATGGAGAACTGCTGCTGCCAGCCCGCCAAATAGATACCTCGGCCCAAAAGCCCAAAGACGACGCCTGCAAGGGAGTATATCAATATCCGGCCGCCATGGTACAGCGTCCCCGCCAGCGCCCGTCGCGAATGACTCAGCGCATGGGTCGGGAGGGCAAGGACAAGCGGGCCGCACATCCCCACGCAATGCAGACTGCTGATCAGGCCGAGAAAAAATGCGGAGGTGAAGGATTGGATCATAGTTCGGCTGATTTTCTACGGCACGAGAAACGGCTGCTCCGCGAAATACCCCACCCCTCCGGCAGCCCAGGAAACCTTAACGATATAATGCCCCGAAAGCAGATTATGCACCGCAATATCCACCCGCCCGCCACTCTCGATCGACAAGGGCATGCTGCGGTCCCGGACGGCATCGGAAGGACAATAGAATTGGATCGATCCCCGGACCATCCTGTTGCTCATCTCCGGCGGCAGCTGTATACGAATTCCTCCCGCCGTCAAGCTCAAAGCGACTTTCCCGGAAAGCGCGTTGGCCTGGCGGGTGCCGTCGATCACCTGCTGATAGGCCAGCTCGTCCTTGTAATAATGGTCGGATACGAGATCGACGGGCGTCTGCATGCAACGGAAAACCATATAGGAGATGCCGCCGCCAAAGACGACGAACACAAGTAAGAGCCTATTTCCCCAGTTCATAATTGGCATTTTTAATTTATTCGGAATCGGGTTGCGGGCCGAGAAAATTGGTACGGATGACATCGATCTTTTTACTCCCGTCGTACAAGGCAATATGCAGCACCGTTTTCCGGGAGTGGATCTCCTGCCTCGGCAGGACGATGAAGAAATTGCCGCTGCCCTCGTCTTCCTTGCGCACGGGGATCACGCTGCCACCGATTACCTGTATGGCGCCGGCGGCGTCCTCGAGCCTCAGCTGCAGGGGTACCTGCCGGATGGTCTTATTGGCAATCTTGATGGTATAGAGATTCGAGATGCTGTCGGTCCCGCGTTCCTGGTAAAGCATGCCAGGCGTACGCATAATGGTAGCGTCCACTTCTTTTCGGCTGATCAGCAGCGCGGCCAGGATCACGACCAACATGCCCAGCAACCCCGAATAGAGCCTCATGCGCATGGTATAATGCAGCGGCTCGTGACCCGCGATGCCATTCTCGGAGGCGTAGCGGATCAGGCCGGTGGGCCGGCCCGTTTTTTCCATCATATGATCGCAGGCGTCGATACAGGCCGTACAGCCGACGCACTCCATCTGCGTTCCGTTGCGAATATCGATGCCCGTCGGACAGACCTTCACGCATTGCAGACAGTCGAGACAATCGCCCAGACCGCTATCTTTCTTCTTCGTAAACTTCCCCCGCGGTTCGCCTCGCTTATAATCATAAGCCACGATCATGGAATTCCTGTCCAGAAGAACACTTTGCAGCCGGCCATACGGACAGATCACCGTGCAGGCCTGCTCGCGGAAATAGGCATACACCCCATAGAAAACGCCTGAGAAAATAACCACGGCAGACAATCCACCCAGATGCTGTCCCAGCGGCCCGGTAACGATCCGCCCCAGTTCACGCACCCCGATGATATAGGACAGAAAAGTATTGGCGATGATAAAAGAAAGCGCAAAGAAAACTACGTGCTTCACCGCCACCCGGAATCGCCAGCCAGCCGTTCGAGGTCCGTTGCGCGCCGCGCGTTGTTTCGCAGCATCACCCAGGATCGCATACTCCACTTTGCGGAAAAGCATCTCCATAAAAATAGTCTGAGGACACACCCAGCCGCAGAAGAGCCGGCCGAAGGCCGCGGTGAACAGGATGATGAACACGATAAAGGTCACCATGGTCAACCCGAAGATGAAGAAATCCTGCGGCCAGAAGACCTTCCCGAAAAGAATAAAACGCGCGCCGGGGACATTGAACAGGAACAATGGCTGTCCATGTACGTAGACAAAGGGCAGTGCAAAGAACAGCACAAAAAAACCCCAACTGATATACGTGCGAAGACTATACCACTTACCCGAGGGCTTTTGCGCAAAGACCCATTTCCGGCGCCCCCTGGCGTCGACGGTCGCCAGGTGATCCCGAAAGCTCTGGTCGGACGCGGGGCTTGGCTGTAAAGTTTCCATAATTTAGGGTTTATAAAGCGTGCCCTGCGGCGGCTTGGGGTTATCGGGGTGGGTGCCGCTAAGGCTTTTAACATAGCTGGCGATCTGGGCGATCTGCACGGGAGAATAGTCGTCCTTCCAGGACTTCATGCCCTTGTCCGGCCAGCCGTATTTAATGGTGCGAAACACATCGTTGATGCTTCCGCCATGTAGCCAATAATCGTCAGTGAGGTTGGGCCCAACGCTGCCCTCCCCACGTTTGCCGTGACAGGCGAAACAGGTGCCTTCGAAAACGGCTTTCCCTGCCGCCAGATCAGCCGGCGCCGTCAGCAGCTTCACCGTATTCTCGTCGACGTTGGCCGCGGCATTTTTCAGGTATTCGGCCTTCCGCACCTCCGCCTCGCGGACCGCAATCGCATATTCTTCCGCCGGAAGTGGAGCGCTATGCGCCACGTGATAGCGCCAGAGATAAACACCGGCAAAGATGATCGTACAATAAAAGCCATAGAGCCACCACGGCGGCAGACGGTTGTCGAGCTCGCGAATGCCGTCATAATCATGGCCGAGGTCGAGATCTGCTTCCTGTTCCACGGGTTTGAACCGGTTGAGCCGGTCCCACCAGGACGTGCGCGACACCTTCGACGCGGCCGGAACCACGGCACCAGCCCGTCTTTTCCATTGCAGCCCGAGCGTAACACGCAGGTTATACAGCAGGGCCATGATAATGAAGACTTCGAGGGCGATCACGCTTACGATCATATAGAACGCCGTATCGGAGATGCCGTTCACGGCAGGTACGCTGAGGGCGGCGCCGATCCCGGCGGGAATATCTCCTTTTCTTTTTTTGTCTTCCTCCGCCTTGTATTGGGCCGCACTGAGCAGCACGTTGGCCAGCAGTGTGATCGCGATAGCCAGGATGATGATCACCACAAGCATGATCACGACAAAAGGGTTATCTGTTGAGGGTAACATATAGATACGAGTTAGTTTAAGGGAATATTGCTGATTTCCTGGATCATTTTCTTATCCGCCTTTATCGCCCAGATGAGCATCACCGTGAAAATGGTGGTAAAAAGCACAAGCGAAGACAATCCATAGATGGTTATGCCGCTGATCTTTTCCAGGTAGTTGATGAATTTCATATCGATTCGTTTTAATTAATTTAGTTACCCATGACGGCATGACCGTCGCTGGCCGCTGTAGTCTGTTCCTTGGGCGCTGCTTTGATATCCTTGCCGAGCCGTTGCAGATAGGCGATGACCGCGACGATCTCCTTGTTTGTACCCGTGGAGAGCTTGTCGGCCTTGAGCGAGGCCTTGATGGCCAGTTCCTGGACAACGAGATCGTTGTTGGCCCGGTCGGCATAGCCATCCGGGTAAGGCACGCCCAGGGTCTGCATCGCCTTGATCATCTTATAGGTATGCACGGTATCGATCTCGTGGTCGAAAAGCCATACATAAGAAGGCATAATGGAGCCCGGGGACATGGAGCTGGGATCCAGCATATGGTTAAAATGCCAGCTGTCGGGATATTTACCTCCTATCCGCGCCAGGTCCGGACCGGTACGCTTGGAACCCCATTGGAACGGATGATCATAAACGAACTCCCCGGCTTTCGAATACTCGCCATAGCGGGCCACCTCGTCCCGGAACGGGCGGATCATCTGTGAGTGACAGAGATAGCAGCCCTCCCGCACATAGATATCCCGCCCGTGCAGCTCCAAAGGCGTATAAGGTTTCACGCTGCTGATGGTCGGGATATTCGATTTCACCAGGAAGGTCGGAATCAGTTCGATGAGACCGCCGATCGCCACGGCGATCAGGCTGAAGACCAGCATTTGCAGGGGCCGTTTCTCGATCCAGCGATGCCAGTATTGACGGCCATGCGGTTGCACCGTTCCGGAAAGCGGCGCCGCTTCGGCGGCCTCGTCGGCGACGAAGTGGCCGCGTAAGATGGTCTTACGCAGGTTATAGATCATCACGAAGACACCACTGATATAGATCGCTCCGCCAATGCTGCGGGTGATATACATCGGTAGGATATGCGTCACCGTTTCGAGAAACTGGAAACGAAGCTGCCCTTCGTCGGTAAACGACTTCCACATCATGCTCTGGGTAAAGCCCGCCCAGTAGAGCGGAACGGCATAGAGCACGATACCGATGGTCCCCAGCCAGAAATGCGTGCCGGCGAGCTTCTTGGAATACAGCTGCGTATTCCACATCTTCGGTATCAGATAGTAGAGTACGCCGAAGGTCAGGAAGCCGTTCCAGCCAAGTGCGCCGATGTGCACGTGGGCAATGGTCCAGTCCGTAAAATGCGAGATAGCATTGACGTTCTTCAGGCTGAGCATCGGTCCTTCGAAGGTGGCCATGCCATAACAGGTGATCGCCACCACGAGGAATTTGAGCACCGGTTCCTCGCGAACCTTGTCCCAGGCGCCGCGAAGCGTAAAGAGCCCGTTGAGCATACCGCCCCAGCTGGGAGCGATGAGCATCACGGAGAAGACCACGCCCAGGGATTGGGCCCAGTCTGGCAAGGCCGTATACAGCAGGTGGTGCGGCCCCGCCCAGATATAGATAAAGATCAACGCCCAGAAGTGGATGATCGAAAGCCGGTAAGAATAGATGGGCCTGTTGGCGGCCTTGGGCAGAAAGTAATACATCAGACCCAGGTAAGGCGTCGTAAGGAAGAAGGCCACGGCGTTGTGGCCATACCACCATTCCACAAGGGCGTCCTGTACCCCGGCATACCAGCTATAGCTTTTCCAAAGCGTCACCGGCAGTTCGATGGAATTCACGATATGCAGCATGGCCACGGTGACCCAGGTAGCAATATAGAACCAGATGGCTACATAGATATGTTTCTCGCGGCGTTTCAGCAGCGTACCGAATAGGTTGATACCAAAGATCACCCAGACCACGGCAATGGCGATATCCAGCGGCCACTCCAGCTCGGCGTATTCCTTGCCGCTGGTCTTGCCCGCCCAGAGGGTGATGGCGCCCACGAGGATGATGGTCTGCCAGCCCCAGAAATGGATCTTGCTGAGCTTATCGCTGTACATGCGGGCCTTGCATAGCCGTTGTAGAGAATAATACACGCCCATGAAGATGCCGTTGCCGACGAAGGCAAAGATCACCGCATTGGTATGCACGGGACGCATCCGGCCAAAAGTAGTAGCGGGGAGACCCAGGTTGATCGCAGGGTAATACAGGGCGATGGCCGCCCAGAGACCGGCGAGCATCCCGACGACGCCCCAGAAACACACCGCATAGGCGAATAGCTTGACTGTCTTGTTGTCGTAATAGAACTTTTCTATTTGCATGAGTCTTTATTTCGAGGTTAGTTCTTTGTTATCGTTGTTCGTCAGCGTGGGAGAGTCGTCGAAGAGGATGCGTCTTGGGGGTGAATAGTCGTCATCATATTGTTTGTTCCGGACGCTCCACAGGAAGGCGCCGAGAAAGAGCAGGGCAACGGACAGGCTGGCGACCAGCAATAAGATGATGACACTCATGGTAGCGAATTTTGATGTGTAAAAGTATTTTGAGCGGCCCGGGCGGAAAATGAGATTGGTCATTGTGCGGGATGATCTATCTCATCCCGGCGCCGCCCCATGACGACGCGGACGCCCCGTCGGCCAGCAGTATCCGCGCAAGCAAATTGCTGCTGCCATAGGTCACCAGCAGGATCGACAGCGAACTGGCGGGCATCAGGACCGCCGCCACCAGCGGCGACAGAACGCCCTGCACGGCAAAGGACAATCCGATGATGTTGTACAGGATGGAAAGCACGAAGCTGGCGAGGATGATGCTGCGCCCCGAACGGCAAAAGCGGATAAAGGCCGGGAGCCGGGTAAGTTGATCCCCCCGGAGTATGGCGTCACTCGACGGGGTGAAATTGCCGCAGTCGGCGGCGATGGCGATGCCGATGTCACTTTGCTGCAGGGCGCCGGCATCATTGAGACCGTCGCCGATCATCATTACTTTCTCTCCGCGGCGTTGCAGGTGACGAATATATTGTGTCTTCTCCTCCGGGGATCGGTCGAAAAGCAGGTTTATGCCTTCGCCAAGCAACGCCTGCAGCCGGTGGTACTCCCGGGAGTTATCGCCGGAGAGGACGGTGAGTCGACACGGGGCGAGACTGTTCACGAGCCCATGAAGCCCTTCCCGAAATTTGCCGGAGAAGCAATAGCTACCCAGGAGATGGCCGTCACAGGCGATATAGATGGCCGCGCCGGGCGCAGCCGGGTCTTCCGGGCGAACGGCGGTGGGGTCGCCAAGGTTGTGGGCAGCAAGCGCGGACGGGTCGTCACGGCGGGCGGCGGGTCCATGATCCGGTCCGCCAGGCTTGCCGGCTGAAAGTTGCGGCTGGACGAATGCCAACGAGCCAAAGGTCCAGCGACGCCCGCCGATAAGGGCGTCGAGACCCTGGCCGGGTCGCTCGATAAAGTTGGTGATATAAAGCAGCTCGGTGGTGGGCCGGAGGAAAGCGGCAAGCGCCCGGCTGAGCGGGTGCGTGGACTGTGCGGCAAGGGTCGCGATGGCCTGCTGTTCATAGATCGAGAGCGTTTCGCCCTGCCATAGGATCTCGGGCGAGCTGGTATCGGTGAGGGTGCCTGTCTTGTCGAAGACGATATGCGTCGCACTGGCGACATGCTCGATGGTTTCGGCATTGCGGAGATAGAACTGCTTCCTGGCCATGATGCGGAGCAGGTTGCCGTTGGTGAACGTGCTCGACAACAGCAACGCGCAGGGGCAGGCCACGATGAGGACGGCCGTCACGGCGTTCCAGCTCTTATGCGGGTCGTGCAGCTGCCAGTACAGGGCGGCAGACGCCGCGACCGCGAAGACGATGATCGTAAAATACCGGCTGAGGCCATGGATAAAAGACGGCTGGGTCCCCCCTCGCGTCTTGGAAGGCTGCCGGTTCCAGAGCTGGGTCAGATAGCTCTGGGCCACCTCCTTGATCACGAGCACCTCGACGGCCGCGCCCGTTTGCCGTCCACCCGCATAGACGATCTCGCCCATCTCCCGGACCACGGGAAGCGACTCGCCGGTCACGAAGCTATAATCGATCAGGGCATTGCCACGGGTAAGGATCCCGTCGGCAGGAATGAGCTCGCCACTATGGATCAGCAGCGTATCGCCGCAGCGCAAGTCGGGAAGGGCCTTGGAAACCTCGCGAGGCGCGGCGCCGGCTGTACGCACCGCAGGATCGGCTGCATGCGGGGCGGAATCAGGCGAGGCCGTCGGGTCCCCGGCCGCACGGTATTGCAGCACCGTGACCGCCATGGGGAAATACGCGGTATAGTCGCGGTCGAACGAAAGGGCCCTATAGGTCCGATCCTGCAGGACGCGGCCGGCCAACATAAAGAAGACGATGCCGCTCATGGAATCGAAAAAACCGGGACCGGTCCCGGAAGAGACCTCCCAGACGCTACGCAAAAAGGTCACCACCACCGCCAGCGCGATAGGCGCGTCGATGTTCAAAAACTTACTCCGCAGCCCGCTCCAGGCAGCGCCGAAGAAAGGCTGGGCGCTATAGAAAAACACCGGCAGCGCCAGCAGGAAACTAAGATACCTGAAGGACTGCCGCAGGAACGTCTCGGAAGCGTCGATACCGAGGTATTCGGGAAAGCTCAGCAACATGATATTGCCAAAACAGAACCCGGCTACCCCCAGGCGGTAGATCAGGCGCCTGTTCGGTTCCGGCCGGGCGCTACCCAGGTCCCGCAAGCTAATATAGGGTTCATAGCCTATGGCCGTCAGCAGCTCCGCCGTCTCCCGCAGAGAGAGCTGACGCTGGTCAAAGACGAGTGTTAGCGTCTTGGTGCCAAAATCGATCCGCGAAGACCGGATGGCGGGATTCAGCTTATGGAGATTCTCCAGCAGATAGAGACAGGAACTGCAATGGATCGCCGGAAGATAAAAGCTCGCATGGGTCTCTTCCCCGTTGCGAAAGGTGATCAGGGAGCCGGCCATCTTTTCCTGGTCGAGAAAGGCGAACTTATCCTTACGGACGGGGATACGCTGGTTCACACCGGGATGATCGTTGAGCCGGTAATAGGTACAGAGGCCATTCCGGTCCAGCAGCTGGTAGACGAGGCGGCAGCCGTCACAGCAGAAATAGTGTTCGCCAAGGGCGATCCGGTTGCTGGGGCAGGGGTCGCCGCAGTGGCTGCAGCGTAGGGTCTTCTCCATTCCGAAAGGTAACCCGCCTCCAAAACGGCGTTTATGATGTTTATCAGGGTAACTATTGATCTTGCTCAGTTGCCCGGTTGAGTCTAATTGCGTAGTATTGTATCTACAAAAATTTCGACCTTCATGCGCAGATTACTGGTTATCGATGATCACGACGACATCCGGGAGAATATTGCCGAAATATTGAGTTTAGCCGGCTATGAGGTTTTTACCGCCGAAAATGGCAAGAGGGGGGTGGAAACCGCGCTCAAGGAAAATCCCGAACTCGTGATCTGCGACATCATGATGCCCGAGCTGGACGGCTACGGCGTCCTGCACCTGCTGCGGAAGAACGACGCCACGGTAAACACCCCGTTCATCTTTCTCACCGCCAAAACGGAGCGGACCGACTTCCGCAAGGGAATGGAGATGGGCGCGGACGACTATATCACCAAACCCTTCGACGACATCGAACTCCTGAACGCCATCGAGATCCGGCTGAAGAAATACGATATCCTCCAAAACAAATATGCCGGCGGCGAAAAAGGTGCGGGAGAGCTCATCACCGAGCTCAAGGCCGCGGGGATGCTGGACCTCGATCCCAACAATTACGAGACCATTGATCTCTCCAGGAAACAGCAGCTCTACCAGGAAGGTCGCCGACCGAAATTTGTCTATTATTTGACCAGAGGGAAGGTCAAGGCCTACCGTATCCATGAGGATGGCAAGGAATACATCACCAACCTCTACGCCGCCGGAGATTATATCGGCTACCTCCCACTGCTGGAGAACACCGCCTATGAGGATTCGGCGGTAGTGCTCGAAGAGGCCGAGCTGGCGCAGATCCCCAAAGACGAGTTTCTCAATGCCTTATATAAGGACGTTCGCGTCGCCACCAAGTTCATCCGCCTGATCGCGCAGAACGTACAGGAAAAAGAAGAAAGACTCCTCCAGCTCGCCTATGGATCGCTGCGCAAACGGGTGGCTAAGGCCCTCATCGATATCCATAAAAAATATGCCGGCGAGGGTGCGGCCCCCGTATCCCTGGACATCTCCCGCGAAGATATCGCCCAATATGTGGGCACCGCTACCGAGTCGCTGATCCGCACCCTGAGCGATTTCAAATCGGAAAAGCTCGTCGATATCAAGGATGGCAAGATCAGGATCACCGATCTGCAAAAACTCGAAAATCTTTTATATTAGATCGTCAAAACCCCGCGGCAGGTTCAGGCCGCGGCTCCGGCTGCGGCAACACCGTCGTATTCGTATGCTCATAACGCCCATAAAATGCCTTCTCGAGCCATTCCCGGTGCGCGGGATGCGCGATGCTCACGAGCGCCTGAGCGCGTTGTTTCATATTCTTGCCAAAGAGATCCACCCGCCCATATTCTGTGACAACCCAGTGGACATGACCACGGGTGGTGACCACGCCGGCGCCTTCCTTCAGGAACGGCACGATGCGCGACAGCCCGGTAGAGGTCACGGAAGGCATCGCGATGATGGGCAGCCCACCCTCCGATAATGAAGCGCCATGGATAAAATCCATTTGCCCCCCAATACCGGAATATTGATAGATACCCATGGAATCCGCGCATACCTGACCGGTAAGGTCGATCTCGATGGCGCTATTGATGGCCGCCACACGCGGATTCTGCCGGATGATGGCGGTATCATTGACGTAGCTGATGTCCATGACCCGGATCTCGGGATTGTCGTCGACAAAATCGAACAGCCTGCGGGTACCGTTGATAAAGGAGGTCACGGACCTGCCGGGGTTGAGCTTCTTCCGGCGGTTGTTGATCACCCCCGCTTCGATGAGCCCGATGACGCCGTCGGAGAACATTTCCGTGTGCAGACCGAGATCTTTGTGATCAAAAAGGTTTTTCAGCACCTGGTCCGGAATATGCCCGATGCCCATCTGCAGGGTCGCGCCGTCGGGTATCAGGGAAGCGACATTTTCGCCGATGCGTTGCACGATCCTGGTCGCTTCACCGCCATAATTGACCTCAGGGAGCGGCATATCCTGCCAGACCATCGCGTCGATATCGGTGACATGGACAAAACCATCGCCATGGGTCCGCGGCATCCGTGGATTCACGAGCGCTATGAGATACCGGGCGCAATCCACCGCCGCTCGGGCTATATCCACGCTGGTGCCAAGGGTACAATAGCCATGTTTATCGGGCGGCGAGACCTGGATCATCGCCACATCGATCGGCAGGATGCTCCGCCGGAAAAGCTGCGGGATCTGGCTGAGGAATATCGGCACATAGTCGCCGTCTACGCTATTGGCCACCTTGCGGTTACAGGCCGACACGAACAGCGAGTTCACAAAAAAACTTTCCCGCCAGAGCGGGTTGTCGAAATCCAGATCGCCCATGAGGGTTATGCTCATGAGTTCTACGTGATGGAGCTCGTTGTACCGTTGTTGCAGGGCCTTGACGAGCGGCACCGGTGTGGCGGCACTGCCATGGATGAATACACGATCGCCGCTCTTGACGACACTGACCGCTTCTTCCGCGGTAATATAATTGATAGTAGACATCGGAATGGTTTTTTGTTTCCTGTAAAAATAGGCGGCCCGGGCGCCCGGGGCACTGACGACTGTCATCGCCAAGGTTGATAAACGTCATGGTAAGGGGCCCCGGCAGTAGGTAGCTTAGCAGAAATATTACCACTATGCGATCCATCGTAGTCCCCGTCAATTTTGCCCCCAACGCCTCCAATGCAGCGCGTTATGCGGCAGATATCGCCCTGGCTATCGGGGCGGATCTTCATCTCATCTATGTATTCCAGATCCCCTCCAGCGTGTCGGAAGTTCCGTTGCCGGAATCCGTATTCGATACCATGCGGGACAGCGGATACGAGCTTTTGAATGACCTGCAAACTGAGCTCACTAAACGGACGGCCGGTAAAGTGCGGGTAACGACCGATCTTGAGATCGGCGGAATAGAGGCGAAGATCGAATCCTACTGTAAACAACAGCATCCGTTCCTGGTAGTCATAGGCGCCTCCGGCCATACCATGGAAAATGTCATCAACGGCAGCACCACGGTACGGGCCATCCGGTACCTCCCCTACCCCGTGCTGGTGATACCGGTAGGTGCAAAGTTCCAATCGATCAAAAAGATCGTCGTCGCCTGCGACCGGGAAGACATCGATAGCGGGATGGCTGACAATATGGCCTTTCTAAAAGAACTCAGCGGGCTGCTGAAAGCCCGGCTGGTCGTCCTGCACGTGCTTACGAACGGAGAAGAGAGCTCTGCAGAAGCCACCGAAGAATACAATGTCTGGAAAAAGGAAGTAGAGGCCTTCAACCCCGAGATGCATTTTGTCCGGCGCCCCCGGGTCGAAGATGGCATCAACGACTACCTCGCCTCGCACCAGGCGGATTGGCTGATGGTCTTCCCCAAAAGCCATAGCGTCCTGGAATTCCATAAAAGCCGGACCAAACAGATCGTCCAGGCCTGTGTGGTCCCGATCATGAGCTTACACGAATAGAACCCTTTGCTTTTTTTTATACGATAAGGTTTAATGAAACGGCCGGCTTTTCTAAGCCGGCCTCTTTGTATCACTTAAATGGCATTGCTAAAATGCGGTTTCGCCGGCTCCCCACGCCCGCAGAGTTCCAGGCCCTCGCGGACCTTTTCGTCGCGCAGCAGACGAAGATCGAAGGCCTTGCAGACATGCCGGAGAAAAGGGCGGCCCGCATCCGTGAGCATCACGCCGCCGTCGTCGATCATCACCAGGCCGTCTCTTTGCAGCGCTTGCAATCTTGGGAGCGTCCATTCGTTATAAACCGCCGTAAAAGCAGGGTCAAAAGTCGTATAGCCTTTACAGGCGATATCGAGGATATGCCGGCGAAAGACGAGATCCTCGGGGCTGAGATAGCAGGAACGGGCAATGGCCAGCCGGCCGGATGCGATGGCCCGGTAGTAACCGGTAAGCGCCTTGTCGTTCTGCGCATACGCCGTGCCGGTATCGCTGATCGCGGATACCCCCAGCCCCAGCAGCATGCCGCTGTTCTGCGTGGTATAGCCCATAAAATTGCGATGCAGCCGTTGCTGTTTCCAGGCCTGGTGCAATTCATCATGCGGCAACGCGAAATGGTCCATCCCGATATTGGTATAGCCCTGTTCCGAAAGCAACATTTTCCCCAGCTGATAGAGATACAGTTTCTCATCCGCGGAGGGCAGCTGCTTATCGTCGATGAGCCGTTGAGAACAATTGACGGAGGGTATATGCGCATAGCTATAGAAAGCGATCCTGTCCGGACGCAGACTCGTGGATTGCCGGATGGTAGCGCTAAGCCGTGCAGGCGTCTGCAGGGGCAGACCGTAGATAAGATCGAAATTCACCGCCGTGAAACCGGCGGCGCGGGCTGATTCCGTGGCCGCCCTCAGCTTTTCGAACGACTGTATCCGGCCAATGGCCTGCTGCACCTCCGGGTTCAGGTCCTGCACGCCGTAACTGATCCGTCGGAAACCCAGCCGATACAAGACCTCGAGATGTTCGCGGGTGGTATTATCCGGATGTCCCTCCAGGCTAAAGGCATGGTCGGGATGTACCGTGGCTTCGGCCAGGATGGCCGCAATCAGCCGGTGCAAATTCCCCGGCGAGAAAAATGTCGGGGTACCGCCGCCCAGGTGAAGCTCGCGGATCACCGGCAGACGCCCCATCATCTCCCGGTACATACTCCATTCTTTCAAAACAGCCTGGAGATACTCTTCTTCCACCTTATGGTTCGTAGTGATCTTTTTATTACAGCCGCAATAGGTACAAAGCGTTTCGCAAAAGGGCAGATGGATATAGAGGCTAATGCCGGAGGTCTCGTTGCACTCGGCAAAGCGCATCAAAAAATTATCCTTCCACCGTTGCTCATCCGGCGTGTCTTTCCAAAAAGGGACGGTGGGATAGCTGGTATAACGGGGGATCGGCTGATTATACCGATACAACAAAGCGGTTTCCATGGTTTCATTTAATTTGGACGAATGTAGGCCGGCCCCGGCAGTCCCCGGATGACCGCTGTCATCCCACCGGCTGATGCTGATCAAGAGGGACACACTGAGATCAATCATCTCCGGACATGAGCAGGTTCACTGTTCAGTGACGCGGCATATGCTAGTTTAGTGGGATAAAATCAGCAAGCCCATGCTCTTACCGACCAAATTCCGCCAGTTCCTGGAAGACACCGGCCTGATCACTCGTTTTACGGGACATTATTTCAGCCAGGGCGTCAAACCCCGGTTCGAGTTCACCGAGTTGATCCGGCAATGTTATCTCATCGGGTATAACTCGCTGGGACTCGTCGCGCTCACGGGCTTCATCATGGGATTGGTGCTCACGATGCAATTGCGCCCCTCGCTGGTGAACTACGGGGTCGCTTCGCAGCTGCCGGTGATGGTCGGTATCGCCATCATCCGGGAGATCGGTCCCGTGATCACCGCCCTGATCTTTGCCGGCAAGATCGCCAGCAGCATGGGCGCGGAACTCGGGTCGATGAAGGTCACGGAACAGATCGACGCCATGGAGGTCAGCGGCACCAATCCCTTTAAATACCTCGTGGTCACGCGGGTAGCCGCATCCACCCTGATGCTGCCCATCCTGGTATTGCTGGGAGATGCCATCTCACTGAGCGGCTCCTTCATCGGCGTCAATATCCGCGGCACGACGAGTCTCCAGCTTTTCCTCCGGCAGGTGCTGGACAATATCAGCTTCGGGGACGTCCTGCCGGCCTTTATCAAAACCTATTTCTTTGGATTTGCCGTAGGGATCATCGGTTGCTACAAAGGCTATACCTCGAGCAAGGGAACGGAAGGCGTGGGCAGGGCCGCGAACTCGGCCGTCGTCCTGAGCAGCATCCTGATCTTTATCATCGATCTCATCGTCGTCCAGGTCACCGACGTCCTGGGGTTAAACTAAATAGTATGCAAACTGCGCAACAAGCTATCGTAAACGCAGCCGGCGCGACAACTGGCGAAACGGTGATCGTCATGGAACATCTCTGCAAGCGCTTCGGGTCGAACATCGTTTTGGACGATTTCAACCTGACCGTCGGCAAAGAAGAGAATGTCGTCGTCCTGGGTAAATCCGGCGCCGGCAAATCGGTGCTGATCAAATGTATCATCGGGTTGTTAAAACCCGACAGCGGACAATTACTTGTCTTCGGCAAAAACATTCCCGACCTCGACCACGAAGAGCTGGACAGGGTCCGCGCACGGGTAGGCTTCCTTTTCCAGAGTAATGCGCTCTATGATTCCATGACGGTCCGCAAAAACCTCGAATTCCCGCTCCGCCGGCATTGGATCAGGATCTCCCAAAAAGAGGTCGACGATAGGGTAATGGAAGTCCTGGAAAATGTCGGCCTGGCCGATACCGTCGACAAGTTGCCCGAAGAGCTCAGCGGCGGCATGCGCAAACGCATCGCGCTGGCGCGAACCCTGATCCTCAAACCCGAGATTATCCTCTACGACGAGCCCACCACCGGCCTGGATCCCGTGACCGGCAAGGAGATCTCCCTGCTGATCGTGGAGATGCAAAAAAAATATCATACGGCTTCCATTATCATCTCGCATGACATGCATTGTGTGAAACTCACCGCCGATAAGGTCTCCCTGCTGATGGACGGAAAATGTTATGCGCAGGGTACCTATGCGGAACTGGAACAGTCCACCGACCCCAACATCAAACAATTCTTTGAATAAAAAATCATACGTTATGGCAGCACCCACCTTCAATAATCTCAAATTAGGGCTCCTGGTCCTGGCCGGATTGTCCGTGCTGGTCTCGACGCTCTACATCATCGGCAAGAACGAAAACTACTTCGGCTCGCATTTTGAACTGAGGGCCCGTTTCTCCAATGCGGACGGGCTCGTCGATGGCGACAATATCCGGTTTTCCGGTCTGCAGGCCGGTACGGTCCGCGCGATCCGGGTGATCGACGACACGACCATCGAAGCAGTCCTGCTCATTGACAAGGCCATGCAGCCGTATATCCGCAAGAATGCCCTGGCCTCCATCGGCACCGAAGGCCTCATCGGCAATAAGGACGTCAACATTCTTCCCGGCAAACAGCCCGCGCCGCTGGCAGAGGACGACGATCTCCTCGGGGCGCAACACCAGGTCAACACCGATGATATGTTACGCACCCTGGACAAGACCAACGAAAATATCGCCGTGATCACGGAGGGGCTGAAGTCGACGGTGCAGCGGGTCAACGAAAGCGCGGGGTTGTGGAATTTGTTGAACGATCAGCGGATGGCGGCGAATGTCTCGGCATCGATGGAGCATGTGCGCCGGTCCAGCGAAGAGGCGGAGTCGACCCTGCGGGAACTGCATGCCTTGGTGAGCGCGGTAAAGCAGGGCCAGGGATCGGCGGGCGCCCTCCTGGCCGACACGCAATTTGTCCATAACCTCAATGTAGCAGTCGATCGCATCCGCCTCGCCGGCGACAAGATCTCGGCGGCGGGCGACTCGGCCGGCACACTGGCGGCATCTGCCCGAGGGCTGATCACGGATACCACGCTCGTGCGCAATCTCAACAGCAGCCTCGACAATATCCGCCAGGGCACCGCCGCCTTCCACGAAGACATGGAGGCGTTGAAACATAATTTCCTCCTGCGCGGCTACTTCCGCCGCCAGGAAAAAGCCACCAAAAAAGCCACAGCGGACAGCGGGAAGACAGCAACCCGGATTCCCCCTACGCCCACTTCCACTCCCTGACCTCCGGCATATCCATCCCATGAGCGCAGATATACTGCCGGTGTTCGATAAGCTTATCCTGCATGGCTTGTCGCATTCCTTCCTCCTGGTAGCCATGCGCGTGGATGTTCCGGTGATTCGTACGGCTGTACGTCAGCCGGTGGATCAGCCAGGGATAGCCATGATAGGCGAAGATCACAGGTTTGTCCTTTGTGAACAGCATATCGAAATCTTCATCGGGCAGCCCATGCGGGTGTATCCCGTGGGGTTGTAGCTTCATCAGATCGACGACGTTCACCACGCGGATACGCAGCGCCGGCAAATGCTTACGCAGTATCGACACCGCGGCCAGGGTCTCGAGTGTGGGAACATCGCATGGAGAATTTACCGACCCGGACACCACCATGGAAGATATGAATACAACATCCATGACTATTCGCCATCCAGTCTACTGGCTTTTCATCCTCGCCATTCCTGTCGCCTGCATCGCATGGACAGTGACGCATGAAGAGATATTTTCCGAACTCAGAAATTACTGCAAAAGACAAAGTTTGTCCGGAAAGACACTGTTGCACAGGATAGGCTTTGGAATCCATTCCCGATTTTCCACTCTTCAAGCTGTGGACGGGTAAGGCAAAGGTAAAAGCGGTCAAAGATACCGGCAAGGTCTTGCCTGATGCATATATGAATTGGACGGAACAGGCGACGTCCTTGTCCTCCATGGACCAATCGTGCAGGTTAGACGTGCCCAGCACTTTGACGTCGGCGTTGCCTACCCCTGCCGCCGGATGAGTAGCCGTTCCCGCCGGTAGTACGGCAAAGGCGCACAAAAAAAACGCGGTTCCTATAAGTGCATACGGTGCATACTTAAATACCAGCTTTAAAGGTCGATTGTACTGACTCTTCTTCCCCTCTTAAGCATTATACACTTCCGGAAATACGTTGTACGATTCACACAAATGTGTGAATCGTGTAAAAAAAAACGACAATCGTGTAGCTCTCCGGCCGCAACCATAGTCTATTTTTACGCCAAACTATATTTCAAACTAAGCCAATAAACATGTTGCGAAATATCAACGACCTGCTCGGGTTCCGCATCGCAGCCAAAGATGGCGACATCGGAACGGTAAAAGATTTTTATTTCGACGATGAGACGTGGACCGTACGATACCTGATCGTGAAAACCGGCCCCTGGTTTTCACGGGAAGTCCTGATCTCTCCCGAGGCGGTGATCGACCATTCCTGGGAAGACAGCATTTTCTTCGTAGACATTACGAAAGAACAGGTGCGCAAAAGTCCGGATATCGATACTGACAAACCCGTTTCCCGCCAGCAAGAGGCGGAACTGGCCAGGTATTATCCCTGGCAGAGTTATTGGGGCACCGGTTTCTATCCCGGGGGCGTATGGGGCATCATCGAGTCCACCCCTATGTTCGATCCGGCAACGATAAGAGAAGTCGGGAGCACAGAAATTTCTCACGAGGACAAGCATTTGCGAAGTTCGAAAGCGGTGACGGGTTATCATATTCATGCCGAGGACGGCGATATCGGTCATGTTGCTAATTTCATTTTTGACGATCAGACCTGGCAGATCGCTTACCTGCTGGTGGATACGCACCGCTTGATCGGCGGGAAAAAAGTGCTGGTCGCCGTCAGACACGTACGACACGTGGAATGGGAAAACTCGAAAGTCGTTATCGATCTGTCCGTCGACGGTATAAAAACCAGCGAGGCCGTCGACAAAGGGAAATACGCCATTCCCACCTATGACCAGGCTGAGTACAGGAACCATGTAATGCATTTCAATCATCCTGGTTGATAGTATCGTATACTCACAAAATTCTAAGAAGGAAGTCACGTAAATGCACGACCTCTATACCTTCCGCGGTAGTGCCCAACCCATATTCGTCCAAAGTGACAATGAATTTTGGAAAATTATCGTTTGCTTTTTGCAAACTCCCCACTTCCCTTTTACGCGTGTTTTCTCCCTCGAGGCGGAAACATACCTGCGCGTAAATCCGCTCTTGCTGCCGTTGCCCCACAAAATCGATTTCCAGATGATCGGTCTTACCTACGTAGACAATAAACCCTTCCCGGATCAACTGCATATAAACCAGGTTCTCCATCCACTTCTGTATCTCAGTCAAGGGGTCGATTCCCCGAATGGCATTGCGGATACCCAAGTCTTCGAAATAATATTTTTCACCAATCTCGAAAATCTTCAGTCCCTGAATATCGATACGCCCAACCTTATGTATAAAATATGCCTGAGTGAGCGCTACACTGTAATCGATCACCAGTTGGGTAGGCACCTGCTGTCGCTGAGACTTCAGATACTTGGCAATATTAGAAGACGAGAATAAACTACCTACATTATCCGCTATGTATTCCACGAGGCGTTCCATAAAGTCGATGTTACGAACCTGTCTGCGCGCGATCACGTCTTTAAGCAGAATAGTCGAATATAGGTTTCTGAGGTACTCAAAACAAAGTTGTTCATCGCCATGGAGATGAATCAGGTAAGGCATTCCCCCGATACGCATATACTTTTGTAGGGATTCGTTGATATCGGGCAATTGATGGAAAAGAAGGAATTCCCTATAGGATAGGCTATGAACGGGAAACTCCAGGTACCTCCCTGCCAAGTGAGTGGCTAGTTCCCCGGAAAGCATATTGGCATTGCTCCCCGTGCAATAAATATCGCAACGTCCTTCGGCCAGTAAACTCCTGAGTGAATGTTGAAATTCCGGTATCTCCTGTATTTCGTCAATAAAAACATAGTTATTCTTGTCCTTACTAAGCTGAGAAGTAATGTGTTGGTAGAGATCAGCATCGGTTTGAATATTGCTGAATTGTTTTAATTCTTTACTGATATATATAATATGTGCGGAAGCATCTGTTTCCCTGACAATATCCATCAATTGCAAAAGAATATAACTTTTCCCTATTCGTCGTTGACCTGTGAGGATCTTAATGATCGGCCTACCAATATGGAGTCGGATTTTTTCTGTGTAATAAGGCCTCTTTATGATATCATTTTGCATTGTCTAGGATTTCATTAGCTATAACCAATATAATCGATCAAAATTACATTTTATTAGATATATCTAACAAAAATAGATTAATTCAGCCATTTGTTAGCTATAACTGATACAAATCCTTAATATCCAATCCTTTCCTAGCCCCGTGTGATCTACCCCGGTAATCGCACTGAAAAGCGAACATACCGCCTGCTGGAAGATTTCCTGAGTCTGGGAAAACTGGAGGAAGGCAAGATCATGGCCGAGCCGGCCGGTTTAGGCATACGCGAATTCCTCGATAAGGTCGTGGAAGAACCAGATTGCCGTGGGCATGTTCTTCGCCTCCCCCCGGTTCGTGGTGTGGATGGTCTATGCCGTGACAATATTTACCTGAATTTACGCTTATCCCTACTTACCTTTGCAATGTAACGGTACGTTTCGTACGTTTGAGCGACGGCACTTTTCGAAGTGTAGCACGCATCACTGTTATAAAAAGATCTAAGAAAGCCGGCGCTTATTGCGCTGGCTTTTTTTCATTAGATGTTGACTGGGCCGCCAATTTGATGTATAATGTATTTACATGCAAATTAACTTCGCCTTGTCTTACCGAAGCTGCTGCTACAAGATGATATCCGTGCCTGGCTCCGCAGATCCGGGTAACTGGAGACGACGGTGATCTAAAACACCCATTCTTGCGTTTAGCATCTCGCTTTTCGGTGGATCGCCAACTCGTCCTATCTTAGCGCTCCAAGATGCCTCCAACCATGAGAATACTCGTTATCGAGGACGAAGAACGCGTGGCCGCCCTGATCAAAAAGGGGTTGGAAGAGATGGGCTTCGCCATAACCATCGCGGCGGAAGGCGCGGTAGGCCGCCAGCTGGCGACCGGCGGCCTGTTCGATCTCGTCATCACCGATGTGCTGCTGCCCGACACCAGCGGGGTCGACGTCTGCAGGGCCATCCGCGAAAAACTGCCGGATCTCCCGATCATTATGCTCACGGCACTGGGAACCACCGATGATAAAGTCGGGGGATTCGATGCCGGCGCAAACGATTACCTCGTAAAACCCTTCGATTTCCGCGAGCTGTATGTCCGCATCCGGGAGCTGTTAAAACGGGCCCCCGCCGGCGGCGGGAGAAACAAAAAAACGGTCCTGAAAGCCGCCGATCTGGAGATGAACCTCGAAACCCGGATCGTCCGGCGAAGCGAAAAAGACATCGACCTCACCCCCAAGGAATTCCGGCTCTTGGAATATATGATGAACAACCAGGGAAGGGTGCTGTCGAGGGCGGAGATCGCGGAGCAGGTGTGGGAGACGTCCTTCGACACGGGCACCAATTTCATCGATGTCTATATCAACTATCTGCGAAAAAAGATCGATAAGGGACATGCCATCAAATTGATCCAGACAAGACCCGGCATCGGGTTCATCTTTAAAGAACAGGCTTGAAGATCCGAATAAAACTGACGTTGTTGTTTGCAGGGCTCTTTTCGGTCCTGCTGCTGGCTTTTGCCCTGGCTGTCTATATCTCCAATGCCAATCAGCGGGAGCAGGAATACTTTAAACGGCTCAAACAACTGGCGATCACGAAGACGAACCTGCTCCTGGAAGCAGGCGTCCAGCCCACCGTCCTGCAGCTGATCTACGAGAACTCGCTGAGCACCTTACCCCAGGAAGAGGTGGCCATCTACGACACCGCGTACCACCTGCTGTACCATGACGCCATGGACATCGACAAGTACAGGGAGACCACGGGTTTGCTCGACAGCATCCGGACACGCAGGGAGATGCATTACTATTACGAAGATCTGCAGGTCAATGGATTCGTTTACTTCTTCAGGGGAAAGACCTATGTGATCACCGCCGCCGCCCGGGACGACGACGGTTACGCCCGGTTGAAGTCTCTCCGCCTTGAACTGGCCCTGGGATTCGGGATAGCGATCCTGCTGACCCTGCTGGCGGGTATCGTGTTTTCCCGAAAAGCACTGCAGCCGGTGTCGAAGATGGTGGAGAAAGTGGCCGAGATATCCGCCTCCCGGATGGACCTGCGGCTGAGCGAAGGTAACGGCAAGGATGAGATCGCAGAACTGGCGCTGACCTTTAACCGGATGCTGGATCGTCTCGAACAGTCCTTCGATGCCCAGAAACAATTCGTCAGCAATATCTCGCACGAGCTGCGTACCCCCCTGGCAGCCATCATCGCGGCGGCGGAAGTGTCCGCTATAAAAGAGCGTACCCCGGAGGAATACCGGGCGACGCTGGAATTGCTGCTGCAGGACGCCCGCCGGTTGTCGAGGCTCTCCGGCGACCTGCTGGATCTGGCGAAGGCCAGCTACGATGCCTATGGCATCAGTTTTAAAGACCTACGGCTGGATGAAACCCTCATGGACGCCCGGCAGGTGATCCTGCGAGCAAATCCGGAATACCGGGCGGATCTTGTCTTCGAAAAAGAAATAGAGGAGGGCGACCGGATCGTGATCGTCGGGAACGAGTACCTGTTAAAAGTGGCCTTCTCCAATTTGATCGAGAATGCCTGCAAATTCTCGCCCGACCACCGCTGCTGGATCGGCATTGGCTTTACGGATGGGAAAACGATCCTGCGTTTCCGCGACAGGGGCATCGGCATCCCGGCCGAAGACCTGGCCACGATCTTCACGCCTTTTTTTCGAGGCGGGAACAAACGCTATGCCCCCGGCAACGGCATCGGGCTTTCACTCACCTTGCGGATCATCACCCTGCACCAGGGCACGATATCCGTCGAGAGCAGGCAGGGAGAAGGCACCACCTTTACCATCTGGTTCTCGCATCCCTGACTGTCTACCGAATCCCTACAGATTCTTCTAAAGATTTTCTAATATTTTTATAATCGGTCTCTAACCGGCCGCCCGGCGTCAGTCACTTAATTTTGCCACTACCATGAGGTTTTTGATATACGGCATACTCCTCGGAGTATGCCCTCTTTTTTCGCAAGCACAAGATAACTATGAGATCCAGGTATATGCATCACCCACAGTGGGTAAGGATACGACGATGGTGGAGCTGCACAGCAATTATAGCTTTATAGGGAATACAGCTGCGGACGGGGTCGTCTCCACGAATCATATGGACCGCGAGACCATCGAGATCACCCACGGGTGGACGCCCTGGTTCGAAACGGGGTTCTACATCTTCAACGATATCGGGGATATGGGGCGCACCAACTACGTAGGCAGCCATATCCGGCCCAGGTTTATGGCGCCGACGCAATGGAACTGGCCGGTAGGCGCGAGCATCTCCTTTGAGGGCGGGTTCGTCAAGGACGGGTATGATCCGGACCCCTGGACACTGGAGATCCGCCCGATCATCGACAAGCAGTTCGGCCCTGTC
>Ga0206897_1011_pt1 | contig 57503 bp, 35 predicted proteins | sample Alteio_BWOrgHeat_49_FD_152972 | JGI IMG/M metagenome (GOLD analysis project Ga0206897, IMG submission 152972) | Enriched cells from forest soil in Barre Woods Harvard Forest LTER site, Petersham, Massachusetts, United States -... | ecosystem: Environmental > Terrestrial > Soil > Temperate forest >... | reverse complement strand
TCATCGAAGAAAGAGAGGGTTATGTATGGGGAAATGTTCTTGAAGAAACTTTTAGCATTGCCAAATACCGAGGCGCAAATGTTATTCAATGCAACAAAACAATATTTCAATGATGTTAAAGTCACTGAGAACGTAATGATGAATTGGGATGATGTTAGGCAATTATCAGCGGCGGGTTATAATATAGGTTCACATACTGCTTCGCACCCAATGCTTACGCAGATGGAAACAAACGAGAAAGTGAAATATGAACTTGCTCATTCGGCTGAACGGATAAAGGAGGTATGCGGTAAATTTCCTGAAGCTATAGCATATCCTTTAGGTGTTACCAATGAGAAAATAATGAAGCTGGCAGTTGAATGTGGTTATACGTACGGGCTTACTGTTGATCAGCGGTTTTATAACCCGTCTTCCGATAACGTAATGGCTGTTCCACGTGTTGACATGTTTGCTGATAGCGGCTGGCTTAAAACATATTTACGTCTTACCGGGCATTTACGCCTTATCAAAAATGTACTCGGCAGGTAATTAGTTCTTGGGTACAATACGCACGCCATGTGTATTGCCTTTTCCATCAAGTATTATACAAATGAAGTATGCATTGCCATCATTTTTAAAATGAATGGGGTTGCCCGATACTGAATGAATAGAGTTTCGTATATCGGTTGAAGTAAAATCGACCAGTATACTTGCTTCGTTATAGTTTTTTTTGTGAAATACCAATTTGTATTTTCCTTCCTGAATATCAAACCAGGGCACATAACCGGTCTGATCCTGTATTTCAATATTTACCGGTACTGTTTTATTATTCTTCACAACTATTTCATACTTATACGACTCTTTCCTGCTTGTGCCTATCAACTTCTTGCTTCCGAAATCTTCTTTTTTTGCACGGGTTACAAGTATCTGGTTATCGCGGCCCAGCGAAAGCTCAAGTGTATCTTCAATAAACCTGGTGTTAATCGATGACTGGCCTATATATGCATTGTTGAAATACACATTCATAGGGCCATCCATCAGGTTAAGCTTTTCCCAACCCGATACTTTGGCAATTAAAAACGCACTTCTGTCAAGTTTAGGTACTGCAATATATCCGTACACAGCATCTAATGAATAGGAGGTAATATCAACCTGGTAAGGTTTAGCATCGCTAGGTATGGTATACGGTGTCGGTATAACAAACGTGGTGTTCAATTCAGATACATTAACACTTTTAAAACTTACACCTCTGTTCCTCTTCGATATAGTTACCTTAGTCGAATCTGCACTGTGAAATTGCCAATCAAATGTCATCCCTTGTGTTTGCCCAACATTGTTTTCATTCAACAAGCCCTCTTTATTTACTGAAGTTTCTTCGTCATCTTCACCATTGTAACTATCAGAATAGTTTAAGGTCCATGCACTAAGGTGAGGCCTTGTAGCGCTTTGTAATGGGTCGGCAGTGGATAGTGTTAATGGCACGTTTTCCCATTTAATACCTGTGTTGTTATATACTTTGGCTTTATATTTCAGGGTAATTGGTTTTGTTACGTCAGTGGCAACAAGGTCATATGCAGGTTCCCAACCGGCATTATTAACTACATATCGCAAATGCAGTGTAATGCTTTTATCGGCACTTGAATTTACTACAACCGTTACTTCTTTACGTTCAGGGTTGTTCTTATAATTAAGTGCCTGCAACTGGCTTTGCATCAAACTATACTGGGTATTCAATTCTGTTTGTTGTTCGTTCAATTTCGAAATTGCATTATTTACTTCTAATGTTTTCTGCTGATAAAAATCAGCCGCTTTATCTATTTCTGCTATGGATGTAGGTGTTTGCTTATTACCAATATTTCTGTTCTCATTAAGCAATGCACGTTCTGAATTAAAGGCATCTATCTGGTTATTTAGCGATGCAATTTTCGAAGTAAAAAGTGCTATTGAGTCCTTTAATAGTTTTATCCGGGGTTCCATTTTCTCAATGTTCAGGTAGTTCGATGTAGCTGTTACCGATAATACTTCAGCTTCACCATCAACAGAAACTTGCACGCTTTGGTCTTGCAGGTAAGCAGATAGCCTTTGAAACACAATGGTATTGTTGCCGGCTTTCACATCCACTTGTTTGCTTTGTTTAATCTCAGCGCCATTCATATAAACGGTTACTGCCTCAATAGGGCTTGTAACCCTTATTACGCTTTCGTGTTGAGCAACAGCTGATACAGAATAAAGTAATGCAGGCAAAATTACGTAGGCAAAGCTTTTCATGCGTATAGATTAATGTATGCTTACAAATGTATACAAAACCAGCATCTTAAATTGCAATTCACCTAAACCGATAAAGCCATTGGCACAGATTGATTGATTACTTTTACAGGTACATAATTCATACTCCCTGTACTATGAAATTTACACTGAACCGTATTGCACTTTTAGCTGTAACTTTTTTGTGGCTGAATAAATCGACAATTGCACAACCTATAACATCCGTAACAGGTTTTGGTAGCAACCCCGGTGCACTGAATATGTATAATTACGTGCCTGCAGGTATAAGTGGTAAAGCACCCTTGGTAGTTGCCATGCATGGTTGCACTGAAAATGCAACAACATTCGCTCAGCAAAGTGGTTGGAACAAATTAGCATTACTGCATGGGTTTTATGTTGTATATCCTGAACAAACATCGGCTAATAACAGTTCAACATGTTTCAACTGGTTCGATACTACACAAATTGAAAGAAATAAAGGCGAAGCTCTTTCAGTGATACAAATGGTAAACTATATGAAGGCGCATTACGCCATTGATACAACACAAATTTATGTTACCGGCCTTTCAGCAGGTGGCGCTATGACATCGGTAATGATGGCTACTTACCCTGATGTATTTATTTCTGGTGCAGTTATGGCAGGTGTCCCATATTGGGCTGCTACCAATTCTACGAATGCATTATATATTATGGACGGATTTATGGTAAACACTTATACACCTGCACAATGGGCTCAACTGGTAAAAAAACAATTCCCGGGTTATAAGGGGCCCTACCCGCGCCTTGCTGTTTTTCAAGGTACGGCTGATGCAGTGGTTGATACTGACAATACCACACAACTTATTGACCAATGGACCGAACTTAACCATGCCAACCAATCGATAGATTCTACTTACAATTCTTTTAATGGTAATTCAAATATTCAACTTACCATATTTAACGATAGCTCGGCAAGGGCTGCGGTGTACCATTACAAAATTATTGGCATGGGACATGCCATTGCTGTCGATACTGGCAGTTGCCCTACACAAGGTGGCGCAACCAATACCTATTCATTGGAAGAAAAGAAATTCCATTCAACCTATTGGGCGGCGCAGTTCTTTAATTTAATTCCCGGGCCTTATTCCATAACAGGCAACATTACAGTCAGCGCATCTGCCAATGGTGTGGTATATAGTGTACCCAACACAACCGGTTCAACATATCAGTGGACCGTTCCACCGGGCTGTACCATTAAAAACGGGCAAGGCACCAATAGTATTACGGTTAATTTCAGTACACACAGTGGCTATGTGCAGGTTACCGAAACCGACAAAGCAGGTTGTGAGTTAGACCCTGCCAAATTATATGTTACCGTAAGTGGTACAACCGGAATAAATGCAATTGCAACTCAGATCGGTACAGTATTCTATAATTCACTTGAGAACAGTATTGTATTGCAGAATATTAACCCGGTTGAAGTACGTTCAGTACGCATGCTGAATGTGTTAGGGCAAGTAATTACTGAATCAGGCACACCAGCAAGCAATAAAATAATACTTGATCGTAAACTTGTTGCAGGCATTTATATAATTGCAGTTACTACAGATAAAGAGCAATTCGTAAAGAAGATTGCTATTCAATAAGTTTTAGAACGAAGCACCAAAACCAAGATAAAAGCTTCGCCCCATTCCCGGAATAATACCGGGGCCCGGGTATTCTATAGTACGCTGGGTAAAATACTTTTCATCAGCTACATTATTTATCCCGAACTTAATATGGTAGTTCTTGATCTTTACAGTCGAGGACCAATCCATCACCTGGTATGCAGGTATAATACCTACCAATGCATCAGGGCTCGAAATGGTGTTATTGGCATCCGCATATTGCTTCGCCGTATTACTTATCAGGAATGTTGTAGAAAATGCTTTTAGGGAATATGTAATTCCAAGTCGCTCGATTGTTGCAGGAGCATATTCTGCCATATTACCCTGGTAAATACCATCAATATATTTCGCTCTGTCGTAGGCAAATGAATTGAAAAAACTCAGGTACCCTATTTTAGATTCATGGGTGAATATTTTCACTACATTCAGTTCAACGTACGTTTCAGCACCTTCGTGAACGGCATCAGCCACATTGGTTTCATATATATACGGGTTGCCGCTGGCATCGTTCAAATATTCAAACGCAATAGCATTATTGTAACGCATGAAGAATAGCCCTACATCAAAATTCAAGAAGTCTTTTACACTACCGGTCCAACCCAGATCGCCATTGTAGCCCATAATGTCTTTCAGGTGCGGGTCAATTACTGCGTTTAAATCATATCCCAGTGGGTATTGAAATGAATATTCTATAGGTGTATATGCCTGCGATACATTAGCATACACATGCGTGGTGCTTGTAGTTCGTAGTTGCATACCTAAACCACCTAAAGCAATGTAACGTGGCTTGCTTTCACTGACATTAGTTATAGTACCATCATTCTGTGTAACATACCCACTGGCTGTCGACTTTAAATATTCAAACCTGAAACCGGGCGTAATGGAAAGGCTGCCGCCAATGTGAAAGGTATTTTCAACATAAGGTGCAATGTTTAAACTGGTAAAGGTTAGGCTATTCGTATAGTAATTAGCTGAATCGGAAAAATTAAAATCAGAACCCGTGGTACCTACTCCACCCTCCTGGCGTATCATGGTTCCTGCATAAAAGCGTATTCCTGCACCAAGCGTTTGTACCCTGTTGCCAATGTTGTAATAGCTAAGCAATCGCAACTCGGTAGTTGAGTTCCTGAAATATTCATGTTCCACTTCACGCTCATTGTAGGTAAGTGTAGCAGGATTTATACTATCTATTGACTCAGGCCCGCCATCTTCAATTCTCCACACAATATTTCTTGAGCTTAAATTCAATGCCGACTTCAGGGTCAGCCAGGTGTTATTACATATTTTATATTCCCCTGTAAGCGCAATAATGTTCCAGGGTGTGGTAAGCCAGTTACGTGAGCGGAATGACTGATCAGGGCTATCATTGAACTGTTGGTCATCAAGTCCACCCGGCATGTGTATTTTGTTTCTGAGCAATGAATACTCCAACCCTATTTTGAATTTATTGTTTACCTTATATTCTATTCTGCCAAAGCCTGTTAATTGCTGGTAGTCTGAATTAGGCCTCCAGCCTGAGGTAGAGTTGCCTTCAACAAAAGCATAACAGCTCCATTTTTTATACGTACCGCCAACCGAATTAAATATATTGATCAGGCCATAGCTTCCTGTTGTTTCCTCTGTAGTAAACTCAAAGGGTTTATCAATGGGTGCCTTTTTAATAATGTAGTTTATTGTTCCGCCAAATTGCGGGCCGAATTCAAGTGCCGATGCACCCAGTGTAACCTCTATACGTTCTACTGCCTCCATAGGTGGTATGTAATACGATTCAGGGTAACCATATATATCACCTGTAATATTGTAGCCGTTTTGGCGGGTGTTTGTTTCAATGGACTGGCTCGGGTTCAGTCCTCGGAAGCCAATACCATTAGAAGGAAAACCTTCACCCTCGGTTTCAGAATAATTAGACCCTGGCACACGGCCAAGTACCTCGCGCGGGTTATCCTGGGCTGCATTAGCATTTAAACTATCGAGTGTCATCACTTCTGTTTTTTTACCGGCATATATAATGCCTTCATGCACTTCGCCCAAATGGCCAATACCCGTTATGGCTACTACTCCATTAATAGTAACACTATGTAACTGATATGCGCCTTTCAATTCAAAATCAATGGTGGTGGTTTTATCTTCTTTTATATCTACCTTTTTAGATACGGCATTGTACCCAACCAGGTTTGCTACAAAAGTATAGGTACCGGGCGCCACGTTCTTAATAGTGTAATATCCCTTCTGGTCCGTTTGTGCATTAATATTCAATTCCTGTATGGTTACACTTGCAAATTCTACCGGTTTACCGGCACTGTCTTTTACAAGGCCTTCAATGCTACCAGGGTTTTTATAAATAGCCTGTGAAGAAGCACTTCGTGAAAGAAGAACAGTAACAATGATACTTATGTATAGTCTTACATATTTCATATGTTCTAGGGCAGCAATATTTTTTACGGCACAAAAGTAATCTATCTGAAACTGATGCTGCAATACTTAAGATATGGTATTCTTCTACCTAAAAGGGGGTATAGCCTGCAAAACCATACCATTATTATGCAAAAAGCGAATACCCTTATATAGGTATCAGGCATATTTTCAAATGCGGTATATTTGCACCGTTAAAAAACAGAAAAACAGGAAATGAGACCAATAGATATACTTGTTGCAGGGAATAACTACTTACTTAAAACCGGAATGGAAGCATTGATTGCCGGGTGTAAAGATTTTAAGTTTGTGGCTGAAGCCAGTACGGATGAGGAACTTTTAAAAACCTTAACCGCAAAGAAGGCCGACGTACTTATACTAGACCTTTCTACCATAGCATTCAGGACTGAGCTGATGGGCCTGATAAAGAAAACAGCGCCCAACATGCATATATTGGCAATTAACGCACAACAGCCAAGGCATTTCATTTCAAAAGCACTCGACCAGGGTATAACCAGCTACCTTATGCTACACTGCGACAAAGACGAAATAACCGAGGCTATTTACAAAACAGCCAAAGGTGAACGCTTTCTATGCGGCCAGGTTATTGAAGTGCTTATAAGCAGTAACAAGAAAAGTGATTCACACGATAGCAATTGCCCCCTTTATAATTACTGCGGTGGCGCTATTATAAGTGAAAGAGAAATGGAGATCATTAAGTGTGTAGCTGAAGGTTGTTCAAACCAGGAGATAGCAGAAAAGCTATTTATAAGTGTACATACTGTTACTACCCACCGTAAGAACATAATGAACAAATTAGGTATAAATAATACTGCCGGGCTTGTAATGTACGCTGTGCGCGAACAGTTAATACTCCCTAACTAATACAGTTATTTTACAATAATAGTTTTGGTAAACCTGGTTTCGCCGCTAATACCCATGAACAGGTACATGCCGGGCTTAAGTTGGCCATTAGGGAATGCTAAGGAAAAATTACCCGATTCAACCCTTACTTCTTTCGTAAATACTTCACGGCCCATCATGTCGTATATGTGAACATCAAGGTCTTTGTCACTTGTTTCAGCAAACCTTCCGTTTAATATGGTACCATCAGTTGGGTTAGGGTAAATATCAAGCGATTCACTTGTTGCAAGCTCATCAATGCCCGTAGGGCTTCCGGTTATGCTTAAATTATCGAGCCCCACATCTATATTTCCTTTATCGGTACACTGAAAACGAATAATTGCTGTAGCCGATGTAGATGTTGTTGTGCACGTTTCTTTTGTCCATGTTGCAAACTGTGATGATGGTAAGGTATATAAATTAGAGAATGTTTTACCACCATCGGTAGAAAGCTCTACCACAAAAGCAAATGGTGAAACATAGGCCTCATTATGTATAACATAAAAACTTATGGTTTTTGTTCCGGAAGAAGACAGGTTAACATACAGGTCGAGTGCACCAGTTGATGCTGCCGGTGGTGGGGCATTGTGAAACCTTGCGCAATAGGTGCCGTTTTGTGCCGCAGGTGTAAATGCTCCGCTTGTCGGGCTGGTCCAGTCAGTACCGGTATAATCGTTCCTGTGCCAGTAGTCATCACCATCAGGTGTTGTGCCACCTATGCTGCTTTTCCAATATGTATCAGGTTGGCGTTGATCACTGCTTGTACAGCTATCATACAACCACTGGTTTTCGAAAGAAGTAGTATATGGCAATGTTGCGTAGTAATGATTGCAAGCCGGTGGTGGTATTGAACTTTGAATAATATGAACTGAGTCATCGTAAATTTGCGCACTACCTGAATTATCGCCGCTGCCGCAATTAAATGAACCATAAAAATTAACTGCGCCAACACCCGGATTAGGAGCAGTCCATTTAAACGACCATTTATTTGAATCCGTTCCGGTATAGCTGTACTTAGTGTGTGTAACCCATTCACCGCTTGAAATTTGTGTTGAGCCTGCACCCGTTGTTGCAATATTTGCTAAAGTTCCAACCACATTTCCTGCTGCGTTTTGTGGCGAAACCTCGAAACCAAAATTTGAATTATGACCCGAAGCTGTACTTGCTGCCTTAGCGGTAATGGTATATGTTGTGCCGGGCACATAACCCGTAACAGGTACGTTAGAAGTTATCCATGGTGTAGGCGTAGCCTGTACCCTGGAGCCATGGCAACTTGTACAATTACCGCCATCACTTGGTGAGCCTGATAGCCCTGCAATACCACTACCCGAAGCATGCGTATTGGCTATTTCTACATTATTAAAAAATGCAATTGCTGCAACGGTAAGAAAAAGCGAAAAGAAAAGTAAGGATTTCTTCATGTGTAAAGTATTGGCTTTAAGTGTTCCTACTATTTAGATGATACTTTATACTGAAGAGTTGGGTGAGTTGATAAAAAAACAACACTTATTTCACAACCACCGTTTTCATTATACGCTGGTCGGCATCTATACCAACAAACATATAGGTACCCGCACGCAATTGTGCATTAGCAAGCGACATTGAAAAACCGCCATTCTGTACAAATACCTTTTGGGTAAATACTTCGCGGCCCATCATATCGTATATATCAACTTCCATATTTTTACTGACGGCATTGTCAAATCTTCCGTTTAATACAGTTCCGTCAGTTGGATTGGGGAATAGTTCAAAACCTGAGCTAGCATTTACTTCAGCAATTCCTGTAGGGCCCGACAAGGTAACACTCACGTTATCCAGGCCAACATCGGCATTACCTTTATCAGTAGCAATAAAACGAATAACACTGGTTGCCGATGTTGCAGTTGTAGTAACCGTTTCCTTAGTCCAGGTTGCCACCTGAGCTGTATTAGTAAATAATGGCGAGCCGAAAGTTTTTCCTCCATCGGTTGAAAGTTCAACATTGAATACATACGGTGAAGGTGATGCTTCATTATGTATCAAATAAAAGCTGATCGTTTTAGTGCCTGCAGGTGAAAGATCAATATACAGATCGAGTGCACCTGTTGAAGCTGCTGCTGCAGGTTCATTATGAAACCTTGCACTGTGTGTAGCGCCTGCGGCGGCGACAGGTGTGTATGCCCCATTGGTTGGGCTCGACCAATCTTCGTAGGTATAATCATCCCTATGCCAAAAATCATCTCCATCAGGTGTGGTACCACCTATGCTGCATTTCCAGTTAATGCCCGGCACGCGCTCAGCGCCACTATTGCAACTATCCATTACCCAGTCGGTAAAATTGTTTGAGTATGGTATGGTAGCGTAAAAATAATTACAAGGCAACACAACAGGAGTTGTTTTTGTATATCCCATAGGGGTATATGAAGTAAGATTAGAAATTGTATAGGAACGGTATGAAACCTTCCAGTCTACCCCTGATGATTCAATTAAAAGCATTGTTCCATCTTCATAATTAGTATCTACCAGGCGGGTATGTGAGCCGGGCAGGTCAAAAATATCGCCCTGTAATACATCCATAGCGCTTCCAAAAGTTGTACATATACCCGGTAACGTATTTGTGCTTTGCTTGGTTGATAAACCCCAGGCACGGGAAACAAAACCTGAACAGTCAACACCCAGTGCGCATGATTCGCAGCAATCGCCATTGGTAGAGCAATCATTATCGCCGGCCGATTTACCACTTAACAATGCATTGGTGAATGAAGTGAGCGATGAAAAACCACCCCAGCAATACGGCATACCTACTTTATTGGCGCCTACTGTCACCCAACTTGGTGTAACTACATTTCCCCCTGCTGAAGAGCAATTGGTACCGGTGGTAACATTTGAAGAGCTTGTAGTAAATGTATACGTTGTAAAGGGAATAGCATTATAATGTATTTGTGCTCTGGTTATTTGACCAAAGCCTGAGTAAGAACACAACAGCAATACTGTTAAACCGCCTAAGTATTTTGTAACTCTGTTTTTCATAGGTTATATTTTAAAAAGAGTGAATATTATTTCTGGGTTTGGTTTTCCTTAACCATGTGATCGTTGAAGTGATATTTAACCGCTGTTATAGAAGCAGGATAATCCTGGGCCTGATCAGCATTTGTTTCAGTAAGTGAAAACACATTAGCACCTTGTGCATTGGTAACCATATTAAGTAATTCACCACTTGCTTCTACTTCTATATCCTTATCAGATAATACATAATACGAATCAGGCAACTTAGTGCTTGATACCAGATTTCCCAAACCGCCGGCATTCAGTTCAATGGCAACAATATGTCTTTCAACCTGCACAGGGCTTTCTGAAACAAAAGTTTGCACATCTATATAAATACGGGTGGCAGTTGCACCAATAACATATACACCACCTACTTTTTTGTCAGCGGTAAATGTTTTCTGGTAACTGTTACCGTTTGCCAATATTATTTTTACATCGTAGTTATTATCACCTGCTAAACGTGTGCCTACAAAATTACCGGCCGATGTTATCCAGCCCTTATGCCCTATTGCCTGGGTTGCAGCTCCATTTGCTTCTATTTCAACAGAATTGCCTGAAGGCAATAATAAGTAGGTAGCATTATTGTAACGGGTAAGCCTCATAACACCCAGGTATGAACCCGGGAAAGGAATAGCGTTGACTTGCTTGCCGGTTACATCGTATACAGTAACCATGTTTTCGGTAAGCACATAAAACTTACCCTTGTCAAAAGCAAAATCTCTCGGGTATAATGCAACAGGAAAACGGCTCAGCACTTGCCCGTTCCAATCGTTGGTTATAACAATTTCATTCGATGCATCTGATAAAAAAGCGGTACGGTTATTGTTCATCATGGCAAACGAAGTAGCCCCAAGGTTAGCACCCTGCACTTCTTTATACGCCAAACCGTTCTTAGCATCCCATGGAATACGGGATACACCCTTAACACTAAAGGCCTTTGCCTGGGTAGCAGGCGAGTTAGCGTATGCCAGAACACCTTGCGCCTGAACGTTAACAATAGCAGGCAAAGCAAATAACAACAATGTTATTTTTTTCATGATATAATGATTAGTAAGATTATCGGAATCAGATTGTGAACGAGAAGTACTAAAAAATGAAGTATTTTTTCTCATGCCGGATTAAATGATCTGATACAATACTAAGCAAGAAAATTGTAAAAACCAAATCCTAGGACCTCTTTTTCTAAATACGTTTAGGTGTCTGAAAAAGCTAAATGGATTTAGGCGTTGAAACAGAAGGGAATTGGTTGAATATGAATATTCCCGGTTACAGATTATACTTTCAAGAACTCCCCATCAACGATGAACAATTTTGCTCCCGTTTTTGTGTACGTTTTGTGCGAACTCAATCCATCAGATACCTGGTACGATATACCAGCTTTAAGTATATGTTCTTTTCCGTCTGCTAAGGTAGTGGTCATTTCACCCTCAAGGCAATATATAACATGGCCTTTTTCACACCAATGGTCAGCAAGGTAGTTAGCCGAGTACTCCACTACCCTTATTCTCAGGTTGCCATACTGCAGCGTTTTCCATAGGGCCATGCCTGTTTCACCTTTGTGTTCGGTTGCCGGAACAGAATCCCAGTTTGTTAATTGAAAAGGTATTGGGGTGTTTTTCATACGAGCGTAATTATACACTCAAATATATGAAACAATCAGGATGCTTTATCTTCCTTATTACTTTTCGAATCGTCTGATTTTGAATTTGCATTCACTATCTTCTCCCAGCCACGTGTTCCGGCAGACACGCCCAACACTATAAGCATAGCGCTCCACATATCGCCCGGTATTTGAATAGCCTGCAAACCTGCTTTGGCAAAATAGGGTAACAACACATAATTATTTATAACCACTGCAGAAAAGGTTATGCCCACTATAGGCCTCCAGCTCCATTGCAACCAATGCTCGCTTTTGGCTTCGGTCTGCATGGTATCGTTAACGGCTTTTATTATATCGTTGTCCTTATCACGCATTTGCAATTCATAATTGAAAAGTGCTTCCTGCGCTTTTTGTTTTTCTTCGGGTGTTTTTACGAGGCCAGTTTCTTCCAGCACGTCCATAACACTGCCGGTAAGGCCTTTGTCGCCAAATATGGCTTTGCTTATTGCTGAAACGGGGTTTAGTCCACTTAATAGTCCCATGAGTTATAGTCGTTAGTGGTTAGTCATTAGTCGTTAGTGTGTCATGTTGAGCTTGTCGAAACATTTTCAATTGAAGGCCTTCGACAGGCTCGGGCTGACAATTAGGTTCGATGCTGCCCGGGCGAAAGAAAACCTATTGCTATATAAAGAACGTTTGAGAGTGGATGCTTTGCCCGGGCCTCATCATTATTCAATTGCAAATGTAAACACAATGTTTACTATATTAAATATTTAGGGCTACAGTTTTCAACAACCCCTATACCCTCACCCTGCCCTCTCCCACGCGGGAGAGGGTTGGAACCAATTAATTTGGTGCGGCATTTGCTCCCTGCTTGCCTGTATTATCTATACTCGCATCACGAACGGCTAACCCGCGCCCACCTTTTACCTAGTTCTATAATAGAAGTAAATGCTTCGACAGGCTCAGCATGACGATAGGTGTCGTTTGCGTTAGGGATAGTAGCGTAAACCCCGCAAGCGCAGCGCGGAGTTGCAGCGGATAGCCCGACCCGCAGGGAAACGCCCCAATTAATTACGAATTAGGAATTACGAATTAACTAACCTGCGAACAATGACGAAACTCACTTGTAAAACTACTCCTTAGTAGAAGCGCCTTTGAAATGATCGGTGGTATCTTTGAAAAGCACATTAAAAGTAGTAAGCGAACCATAAATACCGGTAATGTATTGTTGTAAGTCAACCTTCTCTTCATCGGTGAGGACCTTATGCGCATTTATTTTTTGTTCCATTACACGTAGCTTATCGCGTACCATTACTATTTTATGGAAAAAGGTTTCAATCGGTACCTCTTTAGCCAATAGTGTCGGGTCACCAGGCTTCAACACCATAGTACCTTTGCTCCAACGCAATGCCATAGGTGAAACTGCATTATCGGCCTCCAGCCTGCGGTTAAGTATTCGTTCCAGCGCATCTTCAATATCACTCAATGTAATATTACCTTCAAGCGGCATATCAGCATTTGCTTCCAGCAACTGCAACTCATCAAAATTTTTATTTACAATTTTGGTAGCCTGCGCCGACTTAAACCATATTACATAATATTCATCTTCTACGGTAACTATAACTCCCTTGCCAAAACCAGGGTGGTCAACTCTGGCTCCTATTGTATATGCTGTGCTCATAATATTTTAGTATTGAATCACTAAAATAAGGATAAATTCCTACTTATTCCTTACTCCTTATTCCTGGCTCCTAATAATTATATTTGCCAGTATGAGAAAATACCTTACACTCATAATTTATTTATTGCTGGCAGATAATGCCATTGGCCAACGCGGAGACACAAACCTGGCGCTAACACGCTTTGTTTATTCATACGACCTACCAAAAAACAGCCGCGTAAAACTACCTGCTGCCGATTTTAAATCAGGTTCAGTACAATTTACCATAGCCATATTCGATGCCAATAATGATAGTGTATGGAATACCCCTGAAACTGATATGGTAATAGTTGCACCCTATAAAGCTGATACAGTTTATACGCATATTGGCTGCCAGGCTGCCCTTATTAACTGGCATAAAACAGTAACCGTTAAAGCAGGCAACTCATTTTTCAGAATTAATTGCACCAAAGCCAATGCAGGTAAATTATTGATAACACAATTAATGAACGATACAGCTAAACCCGATGCCATGCTTTTTAACACCATTCCCGATATTAATGTTGTGCTACTAAGTGGAAAACAGGACTCATTAAAAAATATGCTCGATAGAAAGAAATATACGTATGTTTTGTTTTGGGGTACCTGGTGCCAGAATTGCCTGGAGTCCTTGAACGAAATGAAAAAAATATATCCTACTTATAATAGCTCTTTAAATATGATAAGTATGGATTTTTCAGATACCGATACAAATAAAGTACGTAAGCTGGTAGAAGAGAAAGGCTATACCTGGCCGCAGGTTATTTCAACCGAACAGGTAAACGAGGCTTTTTCGCAAAGCGGCTACCCTTATGGGGTGCTTTTTGCACCCAATGGCCGGCTTGTAAAGCAAGGGATGGACGTTCAGCAGTTAGACGAATTTTTACGCCAATACAACCCTGCCCATTAGTGCATTGGTCTACTTTACCAATTCATAATATTGCCAGTACGTTGGCCTTTTGTATATTAGCCATGCAATAAACCTCCCAACTTGTATAAACTGCCAAGCATATACATTGCCTTAGTTCTATTACTATGCCCTGCCTTAACAAAGGCACAGAGCGATAGTGTAATGGTACCTAAATCAGTTAAAGAAACTTTTGCTTCTATATATCCGGGGGCTACACATGTTAAATGGCAACGCACATCTTCTTTTGCCGATGAAAACATAAAGTATGTATATAAGGTAAAGTTTTTACTGGGCGATTTTGCAATTGGTGCCGAAACAGATTCTGTAGGCAGCCGTTTTGCAGAGTTCTCGCACCAGGCATATATACCTGAAGGGGCATGGAAAAACTTCAAGCCCATTATGCCGCAGGCGGAAATACTCGATTGCATTTTAGTTGATTCAACTATTGCTGAAATTCAGGCAAAAGGATTTTACGATGTTGAGTTTACCTATTCAGCTGAATCTACTAATTACCAGGGCTACGTAATTATGGATTCTGCTTTTAATGTGCTTGAAATATGGAAAGATATTCCGCATAAAAAATTACCACCTGCTATAGATAAACAAATACAGGAAAACTTTAAGAACTACACTTTTTCACAGCAGCAAAGCAGCATGATGGTAAAAGAAAAAGACCAGACTACTTATTTTATATCCTTACTTGCACCTATAAGCGGAGAAACCAATTGGCTTTTCTTTAACGATAAAGGGCAACTCATAAGAAAAGAATCTCACAGCTGGAAAACAGCCGGTTTATAATTTATGGTAACTTATTAGTCACTTATGCGTATCAGAATTCTGGATTTGAAAAACCGCACATTCATTTTATGAAGAAAATATTCCTGTTACTATTATCATTACCATTTTGTTCTGCCATGGCGCAAACCGATTCAGTTGCCGTACCAGCATCGGTAAGGGCAACATTTGCTGCCACCTATCCTAACGCCACAGGCGTGCATTGGCGCAGAACCAATTCTTTCAGCAAAGAGAACTTAAAGTATGTATACCGGGTTAAATTCCGTAATGGCGATTATATAGTAAGTGCTGCCACCGATTCTACAGGTAGCCGTTTTGCCGAATTTTTGAAAGAAGATTATCTGCCCGAAGGGCTGTGGGTAAAATTCATGTCGGTATTACCGGGTGCGGAAATAAGAGATTGCAGTACGGGTAACCTCGGCAAGGTTGTTATGCCAAAAGGTGGACACTACTCCGTTTTGTTTACCTATACCGATTCGCTGAACTACGATGGTGGAGCCATATTCGATTCGCTTTTTAACTTGCTCGAGGTGTGGAAAGATATACCTCATGCAAAACTGCCTACACCTGCTTCAAAACTGGTTGCCGAATATTTTAAACATTGCTCCTACTCTCCCGAGGAAGGCAGCATGATCATCCAGGAAAATGGACACACCAGCTATTTTGTGTCCTTAGATATGGAAAAGAACCAGGGTTCGTACTGGTTGTTCTTTAACGAAAAGGGCGAGATCCTTAAGAAGGAAGTCCATAAGTGGAAGACAATTGGGCTGTAAATACAGTCGTTAGTCGTCAGTAAACAGTGGTCAGTCATACTGAGCCTGTCGAAGTATCTTCCTATTAAAATCCATTCTTAATTTCATTTGGGCGTTCCCCTACGGGTCGGGCTATCCGCTGCAAGTCCTCGCTGCGCTGTGGGCTTTACGCTACTATCCCTAACGCGACTCCGCTCGTCAGTTTGTGCTTTTCCAAAGTGTTTTCTAATGACTCTCAACTAACCCCTGGCGACCATTTAATACTTGCATATAACTGCATATAATTGCAGTTTTTAAGCAATCATTTTTTCAAATTATTTGATTTTCAATTGAATATGCTTTTTGTCAATAAAGCTTTGCAATTGTCATTATTTAAGCCCTCATTTTCAGCGTATTAACTGCAAATTGTCACAATTTGTGTCAATTTTCATTTTTGCACTCTTACCCTATTTGGCCATGCAAAACCTGAGAGCATTTATCCACAATTTATTTCAAAGAACTAAAGCAATAGCAAGCACTAACAATGCAAAGTTATAATGGGTGTTTCTTTAAGAAAAGGGAAAAGTGCGGCAGTTATTAACCACCTTGGTTTATATTTTCAATTACTTGAGTTTTGGGTAATTTCATTTAGAAATCTCTCCGAATAATAAGGCCTTTGTCTTTAAGTCAAATCCACGGATATTTTCTTCACTAAATCAAAGAAATCAAGAAGGTTATAATTTGTTGGTTTTCTTTTTGAAACTAACATAAGATAATGACCTGGAGTAGGAAGTATAAGAGGAACTACACCATAATAACTCCTTAACACCGTTTCATATTCGCTTTGGGATTCTATTGAATTATGAGCTATATGATTACGTATTCTTTTAAACTCCTTTAACTGTTGCTTATTTACTGTATATGGCAACTTAATAGGATGCCCGTCATTTTGCAAATAAATCTCTGCACGTTCGATTACATTGTCAGGTTTAGTCCAATCTAAAAAAAACATAGATGATTTAATAAGTTGCTCGGCATGTGCAAAATCCTTTGGCTTCAAATAGGACTTCACCTTGGGGCTTCGAGTTGATTGTTTTTCCAAACAATAAAGCAGAAATATCTCCCTCAAGAATCCTTCATAACCCCTATAGGAAGCAAAAAATATTGATTCAACCAACAGTTCAATTTGCGACTTAGTTAATTCCCCTTTAATAAATTTCTTTTGGTTAGCAGAATCAAACCTTTCAAGTCTTTCTATTTCCTTAATAAAACTATTAAGCGCAGCACTTACTTTAACTCTCTTCTTAACAGCCATTGATTTTAACTTAAAGAGCTTCTATTATTTTACCACATAAGAAATTAGAGCGCATAATTCTCGCTCCGGTATCAGTAGACCCGCGCCTTGTATGGTTAACAAACTCTTTAAACTCCTTAGGATATCTTGAATCATCCAAATTCTCCGTAACTTCATCGTACAATGCACTAAAATTATCAAGAGCAACTCTCATTTTACCGATTGATTTCTCATTAATAACTTTTCTCCTTTTCTTATCAAGTCCATCCAAATTAAAAAGCAAATGAGCAATTGATGTAAATAATGTATAGAACAATGTTGTTCTTGAATAATTCGTATTATATAATTCGCTTGGTGGATATATAGCACCAATATAGCTCATGACCTTATCAAATCTTTTGGATATTTCATCAAGATTAGAGTGTTCGTCATCGTATTTCTTGTAATAAGATTCTATTCCCTTATTTGTACGCACGGTATCCAATAAAGCAACAAATAAATCAGCGGACAATTCAGCTTCAGCCATCCTAGTAATTTTTGCCTTTGTCAAGACACCGCCCTCTATGTAATAATTGACATATTTATAGCCTAATTTATATACTGTATTCTTAAAAAAACCAAAATACTTTGCATTATATATTTCTTGTGGAACAAGCTTAACGGTATATGAATTTATTCGCGCAAAAATATCTAGCAATTCTTCATACGGGGTGTCAAACAATAAATCCACACCAAGTTCATACTTTAGAAAATCTTTATCAAGTGTATCCGGAAGTGTTTGAAATGTATATTTCGAAAGCTTTTCATTATGAGCTTTTGAAATTTTATAATCGCCATGATAAAACTCCAAAATAGCTCTTAGTCTTTGCTGTCCATCAACTACAACTCGTATATTTTTAGCACCTTTAAGTTCTTGGGTGATAATAATTTTTGGCATTGGTTTGCCCCGCAGAATAGTATCAATTAAATATGATTTAGCCTTATCTGACCAGACCGATCGCCGTTGAAAATCAGGTGAAAGTTTTAACAATCCACTTTTCTCCCATTCAACAAAATCAGAGATACTATAGGTTCTTGTATCAAAATTTTTCATTTATTTTTATTAATAGTTGGGTTTTATTTTGTGTAATATTTATGGTATAACCACTTTGTACAAAAATAACAAAATTCACGGCATAAGAAACTTGATTGATAACTACTGGACCTATAGTCTTAAGCCCACTCCCCAGCCTATAATCTTCATTGAATACTCAGATAATAAGTAGAAGCTAACACATTAGTGGAAATTCACATTTATACCCCCCTCCTGTTTACTATATGCTATATTACTCCTATACCCAATCATATATCGCCATTTTCACCCCCCAAAAAGCCTTCCTGCCATTAATCATCTGCTGTTCTGACTAATATCATACCCTTCTCTGCCATTTTAGCAGACCTTTATGCTTGGTTCGAAACTTGATATGTCATAAGTAATTATGAATGTTGAATTTTGGATTTTAAATTAAAAAAGAAGAATTCAATCATTCAACATTAAGCATTCAAAATTTAAAATTAGAATAAAATGAACTTAGATAAATTCACATTAAAATCGCAGGAAGCGGTACAACAGGCGCAGCAAATTGCTGTGGGCTTAGGTAACAATAACCTTGAAACGGGTCATTTACTAAAGGCTATTTTAGAGGTAGATGAGAACGTTACGCCATTCCTTTTCAAAAAGCTGAACGTAAACCTGCCCATATTCAAGCAGGCGCTTGACAAAATAATAGAACGCTATGCCAAAACCGACAATGCAACAGGTCAATACTTAACACCTGAGGCTAACCAGGCATTGATGAAAGCCGGTACATTTTTAAAGGAATTTAAAGATGAATTTATATCGGTGGAACATTTATTGCTTGGCCTTATAAGTAATAAAGATGTGGTAAGCCAGTTGATGAAAGACAATGGCATGACAGAAAAGGACCTAAAGACTGCCATTACTGAACTGCGCAAAGGAAGCACCGTAACCAGCAGCGGACAGGAAGAAACCTATCATGCACTGAACAAATACGCCATCGATCTGAACGCTATGGCACAAAGCGGTAAGCTCGACCCTGTTATTGGCCGCGACGATGAAATACGCCGTGTATTACAAATACTATCACGCCGCACAAAGAACAACCCTATTTTGGTTGGTGAGCCCGGTGTTGGTAAAACTGCCATTGCCGAAGGTTTGGCAACACGTATAGTAAATGGCGATGTACCCGAAAACCTGAAAACGAAAAAGATATTCTCGCTCGACATGGCTGCACTTATTGCAGGTGCCAAATACAAAGGCGAGTTTGAAGAAAGACTGAAAGCCGTGGTGAAAGAAGTTACTTCTTCAGACGAAGTAATATTGTTCATTGACGAGATACATACCCTTGTGGGTGCCGGTGGTGGCGAAGGAGCTATGGACGCTGCCAACATACTTAAACCTGCCCTTGCAAAAGGTCAGTTACGTGCCATTGGTGCAACAACCCTGAACGAGTTTCAAAAGTATTTTGAAAAAGATAAAGCCTTGGAACGTCGTTTTCAAAAGGTAATGGTTGATGAACCGAACGAAGAAGATGCAATATCTATCTTGCGCGGTATAAAAGAAAAATACGAAGCTCACCATAAGGTGCGTATAAAAGACGATGCCATTATTGCAGCCGTAGAGCTCTCTCAACGCTATATAAGTGACCGTTTTTTACCCGATAAGGCTATTGACTTAATTGACGAAGCAGCATCGAAACTTAGGTTAGAAATAAACTCTGTTCCCGTTGAGCTTGATGAAATTGAAAGAAAGATACGCCAGTTGGAAATTGAACGCGAAGCCATAAAACGTGAGAACGATAAACAGAAACTTACACAACTCAATCACGATATTGCTGAGCTGAGCGACAAACGCTCAGGCCTGAGAGCACAATGGCAAAGCGAAAAAGATGTGGTGAATGCCATACATAAAATACGTGAAGAAATAGAAACACTAAAACTGGAAGCTGAACAAGCAGAACGTAACAGCGATTTTGGCAAGGTAGCCGAGTTGCGTTATGGCAAAACAAAAGATGCCGAAGCCCGCTTAGCCGAAATGGAAAAGAAATGGGATGTTATTAAAGGCAAAGGTTCGCACATGCTTAAAGAAGAAGTGGACCGCGAAGATATTGCACAGGTAATATCGCGCTGGACAGGTATACCATTGAACAAAATGCTGCAAAGCGAAAAAGATAAATTGCTGAACCTGGAAGGAGAATTACACAAACGTGTAGTTGGCCAGTTCGAAGCTATTGAAGCCGTGGCAGATGCCATACGCCGTAGTCGTGCAGGATTGCAGGACACCAAGAAACCAATTGGTTCGTTCATTTTCCTGGGTACAACCGGTGTAGGCAAAACAGAAGTGGCAAAAGCCTTGGCTGAATACCTGTTCGACAGTGAGAACAATATGGTGCGCATAGACATGAGCGAATACCAGGAAAAGCACAGTATCTCTCGTTTGATTGGTGCGCCTCCCGGTTATGTTGGTTATGATGAAGGCGGACAATTAACAGAAGCTGTGCGCCGCAGGCCATACTCTGTAGTGTTGCTCGATGAAATTGAAAAAGCTAATCCTGATGTGTTCAATATATTATTGCAGGTGCTTGACGATGGCCGGTTAACAGATAGTAAAGGCCGCACAGTGAACTTTAAGAACACCATCGTTATCATGACATCGAACATTGGTTCACACTTGATACAAGAGAACTATGAAGATGAAAAGCTTGATAAGGACAAAGTATTTGAACGCACAAAAGAGGAAGTATTTGACTTGTTACGTAAAAGCTTAAGGCCTGAATTCCTGAACCGTATTGATGAAGTGATCATGTTCACTCCGCTTGACAAGAAGGATATGAAAGCCATTGTTCAAATGCAGTTCAATGATGTTATACGTAAACTTTCGGGTGAGAACATACGCATAATTGCTACCGATGAAGCACTCGACTGGTTAGCCAGCTCAGGTTTCGACCCTGCATTTGGTGCAAGGCCGGTAAAAAGGCTTATTCAAAAGCAGGTGCTTAATGAACTTTCGAAAGAAATACTTGCAGGCAAAATAGAACGCAACTCCGACATTGTTATGGATATATTCGATAACAAAATAGTGTTCCGTAAACCGATTGAAACCGATGCAGCACCTAAGAAGCTGAAAGCAAAGAAATAAGGAACATTAATGATGGAACGCAGGTAGTTTAGATCTACCTGCGTTCTTTTTTATTTATACTTGTTTCGTCGAAAATTTTGTATTTTACAGCCTGTAATTCGTAATTTTCATTCGTAATTATTAATTATACTACCCCATGAGCTACGACACACTTTCTGAAGCTATGAACGAGCTGAAGAAACAAGGATACACAGAAGACTTTAATCTGGAACAGGATTGCCTTATTTGCCAGGGCGGAAAACTGAAATTAATTACCGATGATTTTGTAGTAGATAAATTCTACCGGTTCGAAGGCGAAAGCGACCCTGACGATGAAGCTATACTATACGCTATATCATCGCCAAAGCATAATTTAAAAGGCATACTTGTAAATGGCTATGGTATATCTGCCGAACCAATTGCAAGCAAGATGGTTGAAAAACTGAAAACACATTAATCATAGAACGCAGATAACGCTGATCTGATAAGATTATTTAAGATCATGTTTTATCATAAACAATCTGCGTCATCTGCGTTCTATTTGTATTTTTATATCTCTTAACCCATACGTACTCATGGAAAAGAAAATAACCAAGCATTACAGCAACGGAGAAGTAACCGTAGTGTGGCAGCCACATGTATGCATTCACTCCGGTGTATGCTTCAGAGGTTTACCCGAAGTATTCGACCCACGCCGCAGGCCATGGATTGAACAACATGCCAGCACAACTGAAAAGATTGTTAACCAGGTTAGGCAATGCCCTAGCGGGGCTTTGAGTATACTTGAGGAGAAGAAGTAAATAATTCGTTTAAATTTCTTGGGCGTTACCCTGCGGGTCGGGCTTTACACTACAACTCCGCGCTACACTTGCGGGGTTTCCGCTTCAATCCCTAACGCAAATACAGAACTAGACAAATGGTGGGCGCGGGTTAGCTGCAAAAGTTATGAATAGAGGAAATTCAGGCAAGCAGGGAGCAAATGCCGCCCCGTAAAAGGAACGCCCAAAACTGTATTAATTTACTTAATAAGAGCCTTTACTTCCATAGCCTGGTTAAAATGCCTTTGCTCATGAGCCACAATAATATCATATGCTTTTTCAAGCTTATAGACTATGTTCTTATTGGCAGGGGAAGATATTACTGTGCCCTTATCTAATAAGTCGCTACTACCTCTTATCAATTGCTTTAAGTCCGATTGGTGATTTTCGAATTTTATTACAATATCACCAGGCAATGCACTTTTCGATGGCTCCCAAATAGGAAAGGTCTTCATCTTCTTTTTATTCTCCGGTTGAATTGATTTTAAAATAAGGTTCCCGAAGAAATTAACCATAAAACCCAGCTTACCCATAAAAGGTAAGGTATAAGTTCCGGCTTTCACATTTTTAATAACCGGGTAATAGGTTTCGTTAATCACTATCAAATGATCCATATTCTGGGCAATGCTCCAGGTATCCGCATTAGGCTTCCAGTTCAATTGCTCGGCAGACAGGTTACCGAATTCTTTAGTGAATTCTGCAGTTATTGTGTCTATTTGGTTCGTCCATTTATCTGTATTCATTTGATGGAATTTATGCATCAAATATAGCAGAGTTTGAAAGCCGATATAACCAATTATTAACCTAGGTTAAGATGCAGGCAACAAAGTCTCCGTACCTTTGTACTCATAAATAAAACAGTATGAAAACAATTATTCATAAAGCAAATACAAGGGGCCATGCGGAGCATGGTTGGTTAAACAGTTACCACAGTTTTAGCTTTGCCAATTACTATAACCCTGAAAGGGTACATTTTGGTGCATTGCGTGTATTGAACGACGATACCGTTGCAGCCGGAATGGGTTTTGGAAGGCATCCGCACGATAATATGGAAATTATAAGTATTCCGTTGGAAGGCGACCTTGAGCACAACGACAGCATGGGCACAAAGGCCGTTATTAAGCATGGCGACATACAGGTTATGAGTGCCGGGACAGGTATAGCACATAGCGAAATGAATTTCAGCAAAATGGCTCCGGTTAAGTTTTTGCAGATATGGATCATTCCTGACAAAGAAAACGTTACGCCACGTTATGGCCAGGTAACCTTGAATGTTGCTGACCGTAAGAACAAATTACAACAGGTGCTCTCCCCTAACCCTGATGATGCCGGTGTGTGGATACACCAAAGCGCTTGGTTCAGTATGGGTAACTTTGATAAAGGAGTAAAAGCTGAGTACACGATAAAGAAAAAAGGTAATGGCGTATATGCTTTTATACTTGAAGGCGATTTTACCATTAATGGCGAAAAGTTAAACCGCCGTGATGGTATTGGAATATCAGAAACGGATATGATTCAATTGGAGGCAAATTCTGACAATGCACAGATATTGCTGATGGAAGTACCGATGTTAAGTTGAAAGTCGTTACGCGAATATTCATAGGGTAAAGCTTATCATTTGTGTATTCCGACACAAATGATGAATATCATGTTTCAGTTTGAGGCATGTCATTGTCTATAGTGTTTGATTAGGTAATCTTTGTATCATAATTACATGGTATAAATAGCCTATTGAACTATAAACAATTAACAAAACAAACAACATGAAAACCTTAAAACCATCAACAAGCGAGTATTTACTCAGCGCAGGCATTGAAACACTTCATCAGCAAACAATGGAATGGCTTGAAGATATTGCCTTTTGGCGCGATGAAGCGGCATTTCTGTACAGTCTTGAAATAAGCAAAACAATGAAAGAGATTCCGGTTAAAGCGAAAAATAAACTTGATACGATCAACAATGAACTTATCCAGATTTCAAGTGATGACATTGATAACCTGTATAACAAAATTGAAGCGCATGAAGTTTACCTGGATATGTTGATCAGCAGCAAACGTGAAGATGAAGAAGCGTACAGGGAAAAACATGAGGAACTTGCTTCGGAAGTAATAAAACTAGGCGCTCGTTTAAGGGCATTAAAGAAAGATATATTCGATATTGTAAAACTTACCAAGCACGACCTGGTAGTTGATGTTAAGTAATACGCCCGATAAGTATAGTGACACTGAATATTTACCAAGGAGGTCTGTTATTCAGTAACAGGTCTCCTATTTTAAAACAAAAACATATGAAAACAGATCTCGAAATTCAACAGGATGTAATGGAAGAGCTTAAATGGGAGCCATTTATCAGTTCAACCGAAATTGGTGTAGTGGTAAAACACGGAATAGTTTCATTAACCGGAACTGTTGACAGCTATGCCAAGAAAATATCAGCTGAAAAGGCTGTGCAAAGGGTGGCAGGTGTAAAGGCCGTCGCTCAAGAGATAGAAGTAAAACTTTCGAACAGTGGATGGAGAGATGATGCAGAAATAGCTGAAGCTATTGTACATACATTGAAATGGCAAACTTCTGTTGATGAGAACAGAATAAAAATAAAGGTTGAGAATGGCTGGGTAACTCTTGAAGGTGACGTTGACTGGGTATTTGAAAAGAACCAGGTTACTGATGCTATTGAAAACCTTATGGGTGTTAGAGGAATAACATGCCTTATAAAGGTATTGCCGTTAATTCCACCAAAGGAAATAGAACGCAAGATCAAGGCAGCTTTTCACCGCAGTGCGAGTATTGATGCTGCTACTATAAACATAAATACCATTGGCAATAAAGTAATTTTAACAGGTTCGGTAAAATCATTCGGTGAAAAGAAAGATGCTGAGAATGCCGCATGGGCAGCACCGGGAGTTAACGAAGTTGAAAATAAATTAACTGTAGAACAGGTGTTTTCAGTATCTGAATAAAGCCGTATTTCGTAAGGCAAATAAATATGTTTGTTAGCTTACCTGGCTTTCATGGGAAAAGTGACTGTACTCTCAATTTTGTCAAGCTTGCTATAAAAACAAAAAGAGTACATTTACAATACAACAATTAACCCAAACCTATGATCAACCAAAATGAAGTATTAAAAAAAATAGCCCTTGACACATGGACCAGCCAGATAACACGTGCCAGCAAATTATTTGAAGGGCTGACCGATGAGCAGCTTGCAAAAGAAGTTGCGCCGGGTAAGAACAGCGCCTTTTATTTAATGGGGCACTTAACAGCAGTGCACGATGCCATGTTTCCTTTATTAGGACTTGGCGAGAGCCTGCACCCTGAACTGGTTGAAGTGTTTATTAAAAATCCCGATAAATCGGCTTTGAAGAAACCAGGCGTGAAAGAATTAAGGGAATCGTGGAATAAAGTGAATACACTGCTTAGCTCAAAACTTGCAGCGCTGGAAGGTGATCAGTGGTTTGCAAAACACAACTCCGTTTCAGAGGAAGACTTTAAGAAGGAACCACACAGAAACAAATTGAATGTTGTATTAGGCCGTGCTGGCCATGCCGCTTACCACTTAGGGCAATTGAACTTACTGAATAAATAATACAAGTGTTACAATGAGAAAGCCTGCCGAGCACTCGGCAGGCTTTTTTCATTTACACTATACACCTAAAAGTCAATCGTTTAGGCTGAATATGAAAATATTTTTCTCAAAGACTGTATCTTTTAGAATAGCTCTGCATTATAAAGATAAAATTCAGCCATGAAGAGAACACTTATTCTACTGTTACTTATTTCGCCGGTGCTGTTTGCTTCAGGTCAAGCTGCGTATAACGATTCGAAGGAAGATTATTTAGCCAGCATGCAAAGAAGCAAACAAGCGCGGGCCCGCCTGGCAACAGCGGGTATAAAATCGACAAAGAAGTATGAATATAAACACAATGATTCCATAGGAGTTCTCACCTATTCATTAGACTACGACAATCATGGAAACATTATTGATTGGTTTGAATACAAAAAGAACGGAAAAATAAAAACTCACGCTAGCACCAGTTATAATGACAGTAATTGGGTTACTAAATACCAATACTACAACCGGAGAAATAAATCTGTATGGCTTGATGCATATACGTATGATAAATGGGGAAATATAACTGAAGATGATGGTTATTTAGGGAGAACTCAGAAATTGTTCTCAAAGACCATTAATACATATGACAGCCTCAAGAATATTACGGAGTCAAAAACATTTAATCAAAGAGGAAAACTTATAACTCGTATTGAGTACTACTATTATACAGATGGAAGTAAAAAACAAACAATAGAGTATTCAGGTAAGGGAAAAGTGGAGAACATTTGGAATTTTGATTGCAACCCTGTTGGGAATTTGCAAGCTAAAAAATTAAAAGATACGGGTAAAATATGCATACATTATGAAACTGACAAGGACGGCAAGCCTATAAAAATTAAAGAAGAGTACACCAACCAGGATGGATTATTTGGGAAAAGAATGCGCCGCACTATTACCAAGTATGACAAAGACAATAACATATTAGACCTATCAACCTGCAAACTGAATGGAAAACAAACTCTGCATTGGAGTGCTGCTTACAATGGCATGGAAAAATGTACTGAATATAATATGTATGAACGTGGAACACAGAATATATGGTGGAAATACTTGTATACTTATAATAGTGATGGCAATATAACGGGCATGGTTATCTTCAAAAAAAACAAAAAAACACCTGAACTAACATACAAACTAGTTTATAATTCATCTAAATAAAAAAAAGGGGGGGGGGCTTACTCCTTACCGCCCGATGCTTCCTCATCCTTCTTTCCTTCCAGCTTTTCAAAGTATTGCCCTTTGAACTGGTATGTAATATGGCGCGATGTCATTTTGCCACCTTCAAGCACCACAGGTATTTCAATAGATACATTTGCTGTGTCGTACACTATTCCGTTATCAGAACCTGCAACGCCCGATGCAATAACATCATACTTATAACTGAGTTCGTTATGCAAACCGGTTTTGGTTTTTATAATGTGTACCGTATCGTTCAGCACTCCCTTATCAATGGTAAATACTTTTATACCCTCTTCTCTCATAGTAGGGTTATAGCGGTTTAAATAGGTAGTCAGGTAATAGGTTTTATTATTTATAACTATGGTATAAATGGCATCGAAAAAGGCCATTCCTGCTCCTGTTAAAGCAGTATCTATATGTGGCAATACACAGGCTTTTACTTTACCATCGGTTACAAATTGAAACACACTTTTATATGCAGGCCCTGCAAGCACACGCCGTTCATTCCATACGTATATGCGAAACAGGCTATCGTCTGATGTCATAATATTTATATCCTGTGTACGCAACGATTTAAAATCCATGCCAATGGTTTGCGGAAACTTTGTGGTGTAGTACAGCATTTTGTTTACACAAAGGCTATCGATATGCACCATGGTAAGCATACCGAATAATTTCAGCGAATCATGCCTGATAAGTTCATTAACCGAATCATGGTATGCTTTCTGTTCTATAAATGTGCTTACAAGGTCTTTTTCTACCGCCTTAATAGCCTGACCCTTTGCGGCGCCGCAGCTAAGTATAATTAAAAATGCAGTAAGTAGTTTTAACCTGCTCATTCGTGATTATTTCTTAGCAATTTCCTTTACTTCTGTAAAGTAATTATTCTTGAATCTATATACAGTATAGGCAGTAGAAACCACGCCGTCATTCCATACAATAGGTACATAGAGCATTTTGGTTTCTTTGTTAAAATATATGCTGTGGTTTGTAGCACCCGAAGCATTAGCCAAATGGTATTCAATATTATTTACTGCTGTGCCATAGGTATCATTCACAATTATCTGGGTTGTATCGTTCAATCCTCCTTTCGGGTCACGGGCATATACATCCATACCTACTGAATAATCTTCTTTTGAAGTGCTTGGCACCAGATACGTAACAAGGTAGTACACCCGTTCTTTTGTTTTAAGCGTGTACATATTCCGATACTCTCTTCCCTTTAACACGTTGGCATCTCTTCCTTCAACCGATAAAGAGCCTTCCACTTTGTCGTTGTTATTATATTGAAACACATTAATAAAATTAGGGTGGTCAGCATTGCCATCGTCCCAAGAATATATCCGGAATGCCTTATCGTCAGAAGTTAGCACAGTTAAGTGATCGTAGTATTTAAGGTACTGAAAACTTTCCTTCATTGTACTTGGATAGGTATTTATATACGACAAAAGCTTTCCTTTCAATATTTCATCTTCCGACGAAGCTGAATCAATATTAAAGCGTGACCGCCAATAATCAATTAACTGGTAATGAAACTCAAGGTCGTTTTGTATTTTCCACATGCTTTGTGCAAAGGAAAAAGCAGACGTAAACATAGAAACGGCTATCAGTGCAAATTTTATTTTTCTCATACTATAGAGTATTGTATCACAAACTTATGAAAATATACAGATAAAGCCATATTACAGGTAGCCTGCCACCTTATAGGTCATGTAACCAAAGTATTCGTGCAATAATGCACTCCAGGCAATCATAGCATGTATATCGGGTACCAGCATATAATCTATCTGCCACTTAAGCGGCCCACCTATTCTATCGGTACTATATGGTAAGGCTTTTATGCCCACCTTTTTAAAGCATGCCAGAGCTCTGCGTAAATGATACCCCGAGCTCACCAACAGATAATGCCCATTAGGCGCAACACTATCTAAGATCGGTTTTGCAAATATTGCATTTTCGTGTGTATTACGTGACTTTGATTCCACTAATATTACCGAATCGGGTATTCCTATCTCTAATAAATATTTGCGCAGTAATGGTGCTTCTACATCGTGATTATCGAGGTTACCCGAACCTCCGGACAGGAATATTCTTTTAACCTTTCCCTGCTTATACAACCTTACCGCCTGAAACAACCTATCGCCCCCGTGCTCAAACTGAATACGATCCATGCGGTCATCGTAATTTGTTATTCCACCCAGCACAATTGCCACATCGTATGTACCATGTATAGCAGAATCTTCTGTTGCAGGAATTTCCCAACGTACTATAAATTCATTTGAAAAAAAATCGTTTGAAAAAATATAAAAAACAATAAATGCGGAAATAAACAGTCGTTTTTTCAGCGGCTGTCGTTTTACAAGCAACCCTATTAGTAACAGGGCAAACACCCAGCAAACCGGGGCTATAATAAAATCGAGTATTTTAGATAATACAAAGAACACGCTATATCAGTTTATAGTTTTTATTCTCTCCGGGCCTCCAGCCAAAAGCCTTTTTGGTAAAACGCAATAATCTTTCTTTGAATGAAAGCCTTTTTTTGCTTTCATCATAAATAAAATTCCAGTTCAGCATTCGTATACGTGGCTGCATGGCCGAAGGATGCTGGCCTGTGAACCTGGCAAGCGAATCAACTGTGCTGTAATCGAACGTAGCGGCGTGCCCTACATTTTTGTCCAGCCACTCATCTTCATGCCACATTTTATGGAAGCTTTTTTGTTTGTTCTGCTGAAGTTCGGGGTGTTTTACCCAACCATAGTGGTAAATTGCTCCGCCCGATTGTTTTACATTCAGTTTTTCTCCACCGTTCAACAATTCTTCATTAGTGGGTTTATGATCGAACTTACGAAAGCCTTGCGCATCTTTATATGAACGGATTCGTTTATCATTTCGTATTACACGTATTTCGTTGCGGTACCATTTATGCGAATCGCCAAGGTAATCGTACGAACCATAAAAATGATTGTAGTTGAACAGCAGGCCATCCACACTTTTATCATCTTTCCATTTCAGCATAGCGGCTCGTATAGTCTCTATATCTTTTTCATGTATCACCTCATCAGCCTGCAAATACACCAGCCAATCGGCATCTGCCGGAACAGCATCAAGGGCTTTGTTGGTTTCAATGGCGAGCAACACACCACCTTTACGAAGTGAATCGTCCCAGGTGCTTTCCATTACTTTCAGTTTAGCTGAGGGAATACCTTTTACCAGGTTCAGTGTTTCATCTTCCGATTTGCCAACGCTTACAACAACCTCGTCGCACAAAGGCAATAACGATGCCAGCGATTCCATTACAGGGTAATCTAACTTTATTGCGTTCCTTACAATTGTAAAGCCGACTACCTTCATAGTATTATATGCCGGTGTAAGTATGTGGTGTTATCTTTTTCAGTTCGGCCTTTACACTTGCTTTTACCTTAAGCCCATCTATAAATTTCTCAATGTGCTTTTTGGTAATGGTGGTATTGGTGCGTGTAAGTTCTTTAAGCGCTTCATAGGGGTTCGGGTACCCTTCACGCCTTAGTATGGTTTGAATACCTTCGGCAACCACAGCCCAGTTCTCTTCCAGGTGATGGTTAATAGCACTCTCATTCAATATTAATTTATCGAGCCCGCGTAAAACCGAACGGTACGCAATAACCGAATGTGCAACAGGCACGCCCAGGTTACGGATAACAGTAGAATCGGTAAGATCACGTTGCAGGCGTGAAACTGGAAGTTTTGCTGAAAGGAATTCGAACACTGCATTAGCCATCCCCAGGTTACCCTCTGCATTTTCAAAATCAATAGGGTTTACCTTATGTGGCATAGCCGATGAACCAATTTCACCTGCTTTTATTTTTTGTTTGAAGTAACCCATGGAAATATAGCTCCATACATCGCGGCAAAAATCTATATATATAGTATTGATGCGTTTCAGGCAATCGCACATTTCAGCCAGATCATCATAATGTTCTATTTGTGTGGTAAACTGTTGGCGCTTCAAACCAAGTTCAGCTAAAAAGCCATTCCCAAATACCTTCCAGTCTATTTGTGGGTAGGCTGCGTGGTGCGCATTAAAGTTACCGGTTGCTCCACCAAATTTAGCCGATACAGGTATGCTTTCCAGTGAGTTCAATTGGTTTTCCAAACGCTCAACAAATACCATAAATTCTTTACCCAGGCGGGTTGGTGATGCCGGTTGCCCGTGTGTGTGTGCCAACATAGGTACCTGCCGCCATTCATTGGCAAGCCTTGCTATTTTAAGCAACAACTCTTCCAATTCAGGCAATACAATTTCTTCAATACATTCTTTCAGCGCAAGCGGAACAGCGGTATTATTAATATCCTGCGAGGTCAAGCCAAAGTGAATAAACTCTTTATACTCTGAAAGCTTAAGCGCATCGAATTTTTCTTTTATAAAATATTCAACTGCTTTTACATCATGGTTGGTAACGCTCTCCAGTTCCTTTATGCGCTTAGCATCTTTTTCAGAGAACTCGGTATATATCTTTCTCAGTTTTGCCGCCACATCTTTTTTCACGCTTTTTAATTGCGGAAGCGGAACAGCACACAGTGCAATAAAGTATTCCACTTCAATACGCAGGCGGTATTTTATCAAGGCGTATTCCGAAAAATACGCAGCCAGTTTGTCGGTTGTTTTACGGTACCTGCCATCTACTGGCGATATTGCGGTAAGTGGACTGAAGTCTTGTATATTTGCCATTATAATTAATATAAAATCACACGGCTAAGATACTAAAATTGCTTCCAACCTGCCTTTGTATGATGAAGATGAGACTACTATTTATACTTTGCATTTTTGCCATTGTGTCCTGCAACAATCACAGCAATACTATTAGTGCTACCACACCAGATACACAAGTAGCCCCTACACCTCTTCACATATACTCAACCGCTTTTAAAGAAGGCGATACAATTCCCACTATATATACATGCGACAGCAGTAACGTTTCGCCACCCCTGCATTGGAATAACCCATTTAAGAACACAGTCAGCTTTGCACTTATAGTCGACGACCCAGATGCACCAATGGGTACATGGGTCCATTGGGTAGTATACAATATACCTGCCAGCGATACAGTGTTAATGACAGATATTGCCCATGTTTCGAACATTGCATCAGATACAGATGTTATTAATGGCTCCAAACAAGGTATGACCAGTTTCGGAAAACCCGGTTATGGCGGACCATGCCCGCCCAATGGTACACATCACTATCATTTTAAACTATATGCACTCAGTGCGTTGCTGCAATTTCCTGCCGGCCTTAGTAAAAACAAATTAGTAGCTGCAATGAAAGGCCACGTATTGGCAGAGGCTGATTTGGTAGGAGTTTACAAGAAGAAACGGAGATAGTTTCGACTTATTTACTTGTAGTTTTTGTTAAAATATAATCTAAAGCCTTTTAGCTATATATAATCAATTGATTATCAATAAATTAAAAATTCTAATTCTTATTTAATGTTCCAATAATATACCATCGGTTTATTTTTCCGATATTAGCGCACCCCAAAAAACAGGTTTTATACTTTGTCCTTATTTAATAATCGTACACATCACCCTGGATGCTATGAAAAAATTACAGTCATTATCTATTCGTGCCGCTTTATTATTATGTCTTGTTTTTGCGGGAAATTTAAAAGCACAGCTTACTACAACCCGTGTAGGGAACTATGGTAAAATACCTTATCTGGTAAATAAAGTATTGCTTGGAGGTAGCGGTATAACTGCTTTTAATATTACCTACCAGGGAATAGATACCTCATTTGGTTTCTTTAATGGTAAAAGCTCCAATATTGGGATGGATACTGGAATTGTTATTACCAACGGCACATTAACACTTGCTAGCGGCCCCAATATGAAAACCTATGGTGATACAGCTGATGGTGCTTACACCACCTATAACTTTGGAGCTTTCCCAGAAGGATGGCCGAACACAAGAAACTATAATGATTCTGACCTGGCTGCACTTGTAAATGTTAGATATAAAGATACATATTCATGTGCCCTGTTACAATTCGATTTTACAGCTAATTCCGATTCAATTCAGTTTGATTATGCATTTGGTTCGAATGAATGGCCTACCTATTTCGGACAAAAGTATACAGATGATTTCGGTTTCTTTTTAAGTGGCCCTGGCATTGCTGGCCCTTATACAAAAGGTGCCATAAACCTTGCTACACTTCCCGGAACAAACACTCCAGTTGCTATTAATAATGTTTTCTGCAGTATAAACTCTGCCTATTACGTATGCAATTATTGGAATACAATGAGTGGTTGCAGCAATTGCCCTGCAACACTTAGTGCTACAACCGTAGGTTATAACGGATTCACAACCGTACTTACAGCAAAAGCAAAGGTACAATGCGGCAAAACCTACCATATTAAATTAGGTGTAGCCGATATTGGTGATGGGAAATTCGATTCAGGTGTGTTCTTAAAAGGTGGCAGCTTTAAGCTTGGCGCTAATACCATGTTGGCTGCGGCATCTTCAACCTCTACATGCCCCGGAAGCCCTGTAACCCTCTCTGCTACTAATGCTACCACATATGCATGGAGCCCTGCAGTAAGTTTAAATAAAACCACGGGAGATTCTGTAATTGCTACCCCTACCGTAACTACTACCTACACAGTAATAGGTAATGCAGGCGGTTGCGGAGATTCTACAACTGTAGTAATTAATGTTGATACACTTACTCCTCCTGTAATAACTTTCAAAGACAGCATTTGTTCAGGTGGCAGTACAATAGTTACAGCAACTGGTAACGGGCTTACCTATTTATGGAATACGGGCGCCACTACATCTACTATTACAGTTAGCAATATAACTGCTAACGTACATGATACCCTGAAAGCAACGAATGCTTGCGGGCAAGATACCTTAATGCCATTTGTAATTCATTACGTAGCACCTGTAATTCCGGGCATTCATGTAGTTTTCGATACGCTTTGCCTTGGCAGTAGTACACAAATAACAGCAAGCGGAGGCTCTGGATATATATGGAGCACGGGTGATACCACTGCTACTATACTTGTTACTCCAACAAAAGATTCGGTATATACAGTTACAACTACCAATGCTTGTCCCGGTTCTGCTAAAGACACGGTTCATGTGGTTAACTCTATAACTATTTCCGTAAGTGGCCCTGCTTCTACCTGCCCGGGTAATGCTGTAACCTTAATTGCCTCGGGTGCTATTAGTGGCACCACATATAACTGGAGCCCGGCAAACAGTTTGAGTGCTTCAACAGGAACAAGCGTAACGGCTACCCCAACTGTAACAACCGGCTATAATGTTTATGCATGGTCAGGTGTTTGTACGGCTACTGCATACCATATCGTTGCCGTGGATACACTTACAAAACCAATTATAACTTTTACAGACAGTATTTGTTCAGGTACAAATACCACTATAACAGCTACTGCTGCGACAAGTGGCAAAATGACTTATTTGTGGAGCACAGGTGCAACTACATCTTCAATTACTACGCCAACCTTAACTGCAACTACAGGCTATACAGTTACCGCTACTGATTCATGCGGGCAATCTGCTGCAATTCCAATAACCGTTAACGTAGTTCAGATAACGTATCCAGCAGTTACACCATCGCCCGATACTATTTGTACCGGAGGTAGTGTTAACTTACATGCTACAGGTGCATCAGGTTATATATGGGCACCAGCTTCCAGCTTAAATAAAACAACCGGAGCTAACGTTAGAGCTACACCAACTGTACAAACTATTTATACTATTACCGCAACTGACAAATGTCCGGGATCAGTAACTGACACCATTAGCATTCACCCTCCTGTAATTCCGATTATAAGCGGGCCTGATTCAATTTGCCCGGGTGGAACAGTAGTGCTTAATGTAACAGGCGGCAACACGTATATTTGGAGCACAGGCCAGACAGGTTCAACCATTAGTATAACTCCTTCTGCTACCTCAACATATTCAGTAAGCGCACATGTTGGAAACTGTAGAGGAAGAGATACAACCACGGTTACAGTTACTGCTCCTTTAACATTTACTATTACGGCAAGCCCTAATCCTATCTGCCCGAATACAGCTTCTGTACTTACAGCATCAGGTGGCTTAAATTACACATGGAGCACAGGTGCAACCGGATCGAATATTACAGTCACCCCTTCTTCAACAACTACATATACTGTGAATGGTACGGCTGCAGGTGGTTGCATTGGTAGTGGTACTTTGGTAGAAAATGTTACCACTGTGGTTCAGCCTGTGATAAGCGGTGTAAACCCTGTTTGCCAGAGCGACTCGGTAACACTTACTGTTACAGGTGGTAACGGAACTGCTTATATGTGGAATACAGGAGCAAGTACAAGCAGTATTACATTTATAGCAAGTGCGAGCGGAATATACAAAGTATGGAATACCGGAGGTTGTGCTGATTCAAGTAATCCATATCCATTGGTAGTGAATAAAACAACACCACTTGTTACCTGTTGCGATACTACTATTGCCTTAGGAAGTTCAGCACACATAGGCGCTTCAGGTGCCGTTAGTTATTCATGGAATCCTATTTCAAACGTTAATTGTTTTACTTGCGCCAATACAACAGTAACCCCAACCATATCAACTACCTATACTGTTATAGGTACCGATGCAAATGGTTGCAAGGTTAGCGGAACAGTAATTGTGCTTATTGAATGTAAGGACTTTACTGTACCGAATGTGTTTACACCAAATGGTGATGGACAGAACGATGTGTTCCTTATTAAAGCAGCTACAGAAACAAGTTACACAATTGAAATACGTGATCGTTGGGGCGTGCTGATGTATAAGTCGAGCGACCCTACATCGGCCTGGAATGGAAAAATAGATAACACAGGTGCAGAAGCTCCTGACGGAGTTTATTACTACATTATAACATCTAAGTGCAGTGATAACGACTATAACCACCATGGTTATGTTGAGGTTATTCGAAAATAATATTTGTTAACATTTGCTTAATAATCATGTTAAGGGTTTAGCTCACAAGGCTGAATTCTTAACATACGGTTAATCTTTAGGCTATCTCAGTATTATATTTTTGAAGTGTAAGTTCAATGGTATCTATACGATCGTGTTGAGCTTATATTTTTTCTGAATAACCTGGAGTTTTGATAAATATAGTTACCAAAAGTGTCTGCCACACGCTTGCAAAAACGATTTTGTTTTTTGCTGTCATACTGTGCACGTGTATTCAGGTTAATGCACAACAAGTACAATTTTTATCGCATTATAAAAGCAGTGAGCAAGCTGAACAGGCCACTGAGCTATTTGCTGCAAAGCTTGATTCATGCCACATACTGAGTAATGTAGCTTCTGTTACAAATGCATCGAAGGCAGATATACAACTATTTTCAAACTATTATGCCGACACTATTTCAGCAGATATGAAAGCTTTTTCATATCTGCTCGGTAATACCATTACATCATTTGCTGATGTTGAACAATTCGCAAAAAAGCTTGAAGCAAAATACATTGCCTTATACCAACAACTTGAACAGGTAAAAAAAGAATATCCGCATACGGTTGAAGAATACAGCAAGCCTCAACAGCATAAACCTGCCGGTACCTGCACTCCTACCTGCTCTGATATTGGTTTTGAATCGGGCACCATGCAAAGCTGGAACGGTTACTATGCCGATAATAATTCCACACCAGCAAAAATGACTTACACCAATGTGGTTGGAGGCGCCCTGGGTGCTGTTACTAAAGGCATATATGATATTGTAAATGTAAAGTACCATACCAAACCTACATACCAGGTTGCTGTAATGAGAGGTGCAGGTAACGATCCTATAGCTGGTCCTATCATACCTGTTGTTGCTCCGGGTGGAGGAAGTTATTCCTGCCGCTTGGGAGATACCAGTGTTGGTGGTTCAAGAGTAGCAATTATAGATCAGGAATTTACAGTTACTGCGGGTAATACAGCGTTCAACTACATGTATGCACCTGTTATAGATCAGCCGGCATACAATGCACCGCATACCTTCGGGCAACAGCCCCATTTTATTGTAACTATTACCGATGTTGCCACCGGCGATACCCTGCAATGCGGCCAATATCTTGTTGCTTCAAGCACAGCAGGTACTACATATACCTCGGTTTATTATAAAGTTCCAGCATATAATTGGTATGACACTATATGGGTTGCACCCTGGAAAAGCGTTTATGTTTCGCTTCAAAATTATATCGGACATTGTATAGAGATACAGGCTATCGTTTCCGATTGTTTCCCTACTGCCATCGGCCCGCATTTCTGTTATGTATATTTCGATGCTACCTGTGGCCCGCATAGCGTTGTTGTTTCTTCTCCATCGGTGTGTGGTAGTAATATCAGTCTCACTGCACCGACTGGCGGAACCTATTCCTGGACAGGGCCTTGCATTGTCGGGTCAACTACGGCACAAACAATAAGTGCAAGTTGTTCCGGGACCTATACCGTTACAGTTACCAGCCCTGATGGCTGTAAGGATACCCTGCAGAAAGTCGTTACTATTACTCCTACTCTTTCTGTTACAGCCACCTCAACCAATGGTGGTTGTACAACTAAAGGAACAGCTACAGCAAACCCCACGGGAGGAACACCACCTTACACCTATGCATGGAGCAATGGTAATACCAATTCAAAAGATACGGGCTTGGCTGCGGGCAATTACACCTGCACGGTAACAGCAGCAGGCTGTACCAAAACGGTTACTGTAACTATTACTGGCGGTGGAAGCATTACCACAACTATTGCACCTGTGAATGAAAAATGCCATGGCGGAACGAACGGAAGCGCGGTTGCAACACCTGCTGGTGGATCAGCACCTTATACATTCAAATGGAATTCTGGTCAGACAACCTCAAGCTTAAGCAATATTGGTGCAGGAACTTATACATGTACCGTTAAAGATGCTACCGGTTGCACCACTACACAAACTGTAACCATAACACAACCTACACCTATTATTACTTCAACCGATTCTACAGGCACACCTTGCGGCGGAACAACAGGCACAGCAGGTGTAAGCGCTACAGGTGGAACAGCGCCATATACTTATTCGTGGAGCAATGGAAAAACCACTTCGTCAATTACAAACCTGAGTGGTGGCGTTTATACAGCTATAGTAACAGACCATAACGGATGCGATACCACCGTGCATATTGTAGTACCAACTACAAACGGACCAAGAGATTCAATTGTATCAAGTGTGAATGTACTTTGTTTTGGCGGCAATAACGGTGATGCTATAGTTGGAGTAAAAGGTGGAACGCCTCCTTACACGTACTCATGGAACACAGCTCCTGTACAAACAACTGATACCGCAAGCAAGCTTACTGCCGGAAGTTACGCTGTTAACATTACTGACAACACAGGCTGCATAGCAACAGCAACAGTCAACATTACACAACCTCCACAATTGCGCGACTCTATTAATTCCGTTAATGTATTATGCTTTGGTGGCAATAATGGAAGCGCAACAGTTGATATAAAGGGCGGCACACCCACTTATACATATTCATGGAACACAGCGCCTGTACAAACAACTGTTACAGCAAGCAATCTTACAGCAGGTGCATACACCGTAAATGTGGTTGATAAAAATGGCTGCAAAGATTCATCGTCAGTAACTATTACACAACCTGCTGCACTCACACTTACCGGTTCAGCATTTCCCGTTACTTGTTTTGGTCAGTGCAATGGTTCAGCAACTGTAATACCATCAGGAGGCACACCTACGTATACATATTCATGGACCAGCGGAAGTAGTATTGGCGCTGCTACTGCTCTATGCGCCGGGCCATACACAGTTACCGTTACCGATGCTAATAGCTGTGCAATTGATACATCGTTTACTATAACACAACCAACAGCCATTGCACTTACAAAAAGCGATGTGCCAGCACAATGTGGCCAGGCGAACGGAAGCGCAACCGTTACCGCATCGGGCGGTACACCGGGTTATACTTATTCATGGAGCAACGGCTTAACCACAAGTACTATTACAAATATTAAAGCGGGTACATATTGCTGCACAGTTACCGATGCAAACAAATGCACTGATTCCATTTGTGTGGTTGTACCCAATATTTCAGGCGTAAATGTTTCTATTACGGCTTCTGCCAATGTAACCTGCTTTGGCGGCAATAACGGAAGCGCTACTGCACTCGCAAGCGGAGGCACTGCACCTTATACATATGCATGGGCAGCTACACCGGCATCAGGAACAAATGCAACAGTAAGTAATCTTACAGCAGGGCCATATACTGTAACGGTAACCGATAATAATGGATGTACTGATACCGCAATTGTACATATTATCCAGCCTACGCCAGTTACTGTTACATCCCAAGGCACAACCATTTGCCCCGGAAAAACAGCAACACTCACCGGCATTGGTTCAGGTGGCACCCCTGCATATACCTATAACTGGACACCCGGTGGAAGCGGACAAAGTATTACCGTTTCGCCAGCAGCTACTGCAACATACACAGTTATAGCAACCGATAATAATAATTGCGCTTCAGCACCTGCTACCATTGTAGTAACAGTTCGCCCATTACCTAAGGTTATTGCCGGCCCGCCTGCATCAGTATGTGCAGGCAGTTCAGCAACTATTGGTGCCGTTGGAAGTAGCGGTGACAGTATATATACTTACCTGTGGAGTCCGGGCGGCGCAACAAATTCATCTATACAGGTATCACCATTAGTGACAACTACCTATACTGTTTTACTAACCGATGGTTGCGGAGACACCTCAAGCAGCAAAGTTGCAATAACCGTATTGCCTCCACCAACTGTAAACTTTGTTGCCGATACACTTAATGGCTGCTGGCCGCTTTGCGTTAAGTTTACCGATAAGTCAACTACAACAACAGGCACCATTACTTCATGGGCATGGACTTTCGGAGATGGAGGTACATCAGTAGCGCAGGATACTACCTATTGCTACAACAACCCTGGCGTATATACAGTCAGTCTTTCTGTTAAAGGAAGTGATGGATGTTCCGCTTCAGAAACCATACCTAACTACATTACTGTATACAGTCATCCTGTTGCCAATTTCACGTATGCGCCGCAACCTGCCAACATTATGCAGCCTACTATTTACTTTACTGATCAGAGCACAGATGCCTACGGTATAGCAAACTGGTTCTGGCAATTTGGTGATGGAAGCGATTCATCCGGTTTAATTAAAGACCCACAACATACTTATGCCGACACAGGCTGGTATTGTGTGAACCTGCAGGTAACTAATTTACACGGCTGCACGGCAGACACAGAAAAGTGTCTCTATATAGAACCGTTCTTTGCCATATATGTTCCGAATGCATTTACCCCGAATGGCGATGGCCTGAATGAGTTATTCACTGCAAAAGCAGTTGGTATTAAAAAATACGAAATGTGGATATTCGATCGCTGGGGTATGCAACTATACCACTGCACCGATATTAATAATGGATGGAACGGCAAAGTACAGAATGGCGCATCAGGCGCCATGTGCCAGGAAGATACGTATGTGTGGTTAATAGTGGTTGAAGATGTGTTCGATAAGAGCCACAGGTATGTAGGCAGAGTATCTATCATTAAATAAATTACGAATTATTAATTACGAATTACGAATCATTGCTTCAATAAACATTTGAAGCTAAATCGTTACAACCCTGTATTCCATATGAAAAAAGTTCTCTTCCTTGTTTTTATATCTATATGCCTCACATCAACTGCACAACTATTTAAACCCGGCCACCATATTAAGTGTTATTTCACAAGACCCGTTGACACCAATGTAGCACGTAGTGAAAAAGCAATACCGCTTATCCGCACAGCAGGTGACACGGTAATAGCCTACATAAACAGGGCAAAATATACCCTCGATATTTTACTATACGACTTTGTGGAAGACAGCACATGGTTTGAACATGGCAACATACCTAACATAGCACAAGCCATTAACAATGCCTATGCACGCGGAATTAAAATACGCTGGATAAGCAGCATACTCGACACAGCTTATTCACCTAACACAGGGCTCGACAGTATAAATAAGAACATACCAACGTTGCACAGCCCAACAGGTGCCAATTATGGAATAATGCATAATAAAGTAATGGTAATAGATGGGCGTTCGTCGAACCCTGCTGATGCAATTATATGGAGCGGGTGTATGAACTGGGAACCGGGACAGATGGATAAAGATGCCAACAACCTGGTAATAATACAGGACTCGGCACTTGCACATGGTTACCTTCAGGAGTTCAACCAAATGTGGGGCGATACGATTGAGGGTGCTAAGCCCAATCTTTCAAACTCGAAATTCGGGATATACAAAAAGAGTATCTCGCAACATAATTACTATGTTGATGGCAAGCATATAGAACTTTACTTCAGCCCGAAAGACAGCGTAAACAACCATATTCTTTCGTTCATGGCAACTGCAAAAACAGAGCTCGATTTTGGTGTTTTTGAAATGAGCGAAACAGCCGACGCAAGTGAAATAGTAAGTATAAAGAACAAAGGTGTTTATGTGGCCGGTATAATTGATCAGTACACATTACAATATTCTGCATACACTACACTTTCCAATGGATTAGGTGCATCGCTTGAAATTTATGCGGGCTCCGATTCTCTTTTCCATAACAAATATGTTATTACAGACCCCTGTAACATGAAAGCAGGGCCAGCCGTGCTGACCGGTTCGCATAACTGGACCAACGAAGCCAATGTATATAACGATGAAAACACACTTATCATTCACGACTCAACCGTTGCCAATCTTTTTTACCAGGCATTTTATGCCGAGTACTATAGCCTTGGCGGAACATTGACACAACATTGTATTCCATTAGGTGTTGATGAACTTACAGATCATAATGAAGTAAGCATATACCCTATTCCGGCGCACAATTATTTAACGATAGGCTTGAACCAACATTTGCAGAATACAAGCTACACAATATATAATGTAATGGGGCAATGTATTTTGAATGGTGAGCTTGATACAGAAGAGATAAACACAATACCTATCAATACTATTCCTACAGGTATTTATATTTTGCAAGTGCAAAGCGGCAACACGCAATTCAGCAGAAAATTCTGCAAAGAATAGTTCTTACCTTAACAGCTCAACATATCCTTTATAGACATATTGTTTATTGGCAAAATCGGAAACCTTGACTATATAGTAATACTGACCGGTTGATTCTTCTATGCCGCTTGATGTAGTTCCGTCCCAATCAATTTCCAGTGAATTACTTTGGAATACTTTTTCACCCCAGCGGTTGAATATTTCAATATTATATGTTTTCATTCCGTTAGTTGAAACATGAAACACGTCATTCTGTCCGTCTCCGTTCGGAGTAAATACATTCGGAATGTATATACCTTCGGTTACATAAAGGCCTTCAATAGCCGAGTCAATACATCCGAAACGGTTGAGCACCCATAGGGTAACATAATATGTTCCGGGTTGGTCATATGAATATATTATAGACGAAGTGCTGTCGAACCGAACACCATCGCCCATCGCCCAGAACCAATTATTACCACCACTGTTACTGTTAATGAAACCAATAAGCTGCCCACCCGGCACTGTATCAGGGGTTATAGTGAAAGCTGCATTAGGTGCTGAAGCGCCATCAACCACAACAGTACCCGGAATTGTTTGTCCGCATCCGTTAGAAACCGTACAAGTATATGTTACAGGTCCCGGTAAAACGGTTATGGCTGCACTTGAAAGAGTACCAAGCCCGTTACTCCATATATAGGTATATGGCAAACTACCACCGCTTACATTAGCGCTTATATTGGCTGTATTTCCGGCGCATAAAGTATCATTCACTATACCCACTGTAAATGGTGAATCTAAAAATATGCTCACTTTGGCACTATCCACGCATATTCCGTTTGAACCTATAACAGTATATGTTGTGCTTGCTGAAGGTGTAACTGTTATACTATCGGTTGTTTGCACCGGGTTTGTTTTCCATACATAACTTATTCCGCCACTGGCCGATAATATTTTTGAGGTTCCATTACAAACACTATCACCACCGGTAGCGGTAATTGTTATAGCAGGTGGTGCAACAACTGTAAGCCTTACACTTGCAGTATCTGAACAACCTTTAGCATCAGTACCTGTTACCGTATATGTAAACGATGATGAAGGGTCGGCAACAACAGGTGAGCCTGTAGTTTGGTTCAATCCCGTTGACGGAGACCATGTGTATGAACTTGCTCCAGAAGCGTTAAGCGTTGCCGTGCTACCGTTACTGCAAATGGTAGGAACCGATGATGTAGCTTTTACTACGGGTAAAGAGTTGACAGTTATTATAACTTTAGTAGTATCGGAGCAACCAAATGCAGATACACCTGCCAGGGTATAAGTAGTTGTAATGGCAGGCGTTGCCGTTACACTGATTCCTGTTGTTACATTTAAACCTGTTGAAGGGAACCATGTATATGTTGCAGCGCCAGAAGCGTCAATTACTGTTGAATCGCCAATACATAATGCAGGCTTTACAGGTGTGCCTGTAATATTCACCAGATTAACAGTTACAGTAGCAGTAGCAATTCCGGTACAAGCGCCATTTTTGCCGGTAACCGTATATGTTGTACTTGAACTTGGTTTAACCGTAATACTATCTGTCGTTTGTCCTGTTGTCCATGCGTACGTTGCAGCACCACTTGCGCCGAGTATAACAGAATCATGAAGGCAAATGCTTGCTGCCGATTGCGTTACAACCATTGTTGGTGTTGGGGTAATAGTCAACACAACATTACCAATACTCGCACAGGCCCCTCCATTTATAGCAGATACAGTATAGGTTGTAGTAACCAAAGGAGATGCTGTTACACTTGATCCCGTTGATGCACTTAGACTTCCGGCCGGAGACCATGTATACGCACTACCACCGCTTGCAGTTAATGTTGTTGAAGTACCTGAACAAATAGGAGTGGCTGTTGCGCTTACACTCAAGGTAGGCGATGGAATAACGTTAATAACAATACTATCGGTGCTGCTGCAACCTGAACCATTGGAACCTGTAACCGTATATGTGGTTGTAACATTTGGCAATGCACTTACATTAGCTCCGGTACTTGCACTTAAGCCTATTGAAGGAGACCATGTATATGTTGCTGCGCCACTTGCCTTTAGGAAAGATGTGTCTGACGAGCATATTGTTGTAGTATTTGTTGAAACAACACTTACCGTTGGCGTAGTGTTTACTGTAACAGTTAATAGTGTTGTGTCAGTACATCCCTTAAGGCTAATTCCGACCACAGTATATGTTGTAGCATTTGCAGGGCCTGCGTGTGGAGAACTACAAGTAGTGCAATTCAATCCGCCTGAAGGCATCCATTCATAGTTCAAGGCGCCACTGGCATTAAGTGTAATACTATCGCCTGAACAGATAACTGGTACTGCAGGCAAAATAGTAACTGTCGGAGTTGCATTTACTGTGATCAACGCACTGTCTTTTTTCACACATCCGCCAATACCTGTCCCAGTAACTACATAATATGTATTTGTTGTTGGGCTTGCAACAACAGTTGCTCCTGTAGTTACGTTCAATGCTGTTGATGGTGCCCATGTATAACTGCTAACACCACTTGCAACAAGTGTTACACTATCACTACTGCAAAAAGTAGCTGCAGGTGGTGTTATATTAACAACAGGTTTAGGGAATACTGTTAAAGCCTGGCTGGCTGTTGAAGAACATCCTGTTGCAAAAGATCCCGTAACGGTGTATGTTTTTGTTGTTAAAGGTCCGGCATTAATTGTATCGCAGGTAGAGCAATTTATTCCGGTAACTGGGCTCCAGACATATGTTGTTGCACCGCTTGCTATCAGGCTGGTGCTGTCACCCGGGCATATTGATCCTGAGCCTATAGCTATAGTAACTGTAGGTGTCGGGTTTACCGAAACAATTGCAGTAGCAGAATCTAAACATGTTCCGCTGGAACCGTATACTTTGTAAATGGTGGTATCGGTAGGCCCGGCTTTTGGATTAGAACATGTGGTACATGTAAGGCCTGTGGAAGGTGTCCAGATAAATGTTGAAGCACCTCCGGCACTAAGCACAACACTATCACCGGAACAAATAGTTGGTGCAGTTGGTAGTACCGTTACAGTTAACGATGTTACAATTGTTACTACAACTGAATCTGGTAAGGACGGACAGCCTGCAGCGGTTCCGTTTACGGTATAAGTAGTATTTGCAACTGGTGTAGCATTCACCACCGAACCTGTGGTAGTATTTAGTGAAGCACCCGGAGCCCATGTATATGTTGTACTGGCAGTTGTGGAAGAGGCAGTAAGGTTTACATTACCTGCGGGACAGATAGCAGGATTTAAAGGCGTAAGGCTTAAGGTAGGTGTTTGATTTACCGTTACCGGCACTGTAACATTTGCACTACCGCAACCGGCTGCGCTTGTATCTGAAACAGTATATGTAATACTTGTACCCGGCGAAACACTGATACTGGAACCTGTTAAGCTTCCGGGCTCCCACGTATACGATGAACCATTATTGGCGGTTAAGGTTGTAGAATTACCCGAACATATAACAGGCTGGCTGGCCGATGCAGTTATGGTAGGAGTTATATTAACGGTTACCACCACCGTAAATGCCGAGCTTGGGCAAAGTGCAAGGCTGGTACCTGTTACAGTATACGTTGTAGTTGAACCCGGAGATACGCTAACAGTAGAACCTGTCATTCCGCCCGGTTGCCAGCTATACGTTGCCGCACCGCTTGCAGTTAATGTGGTAGAATTACCGGAACATATTGTTGATTGACTTGCTGAAACGGTTATTGTTGGAGTAGTATTCACATTCACTGGAACCGTTACCGGTGCACTCGGGCAAAGCGCACCGCTTGTACCAACCACGGTATATGTAGTACTTGTAAGCGGAGTAACACTTTCGGTAGATCCTGTGAGTCCACCAGGCTGCCATACATAATTTAATGCACCACTTGCACTCAATGTGCTTGAACTATCAGAACAAATAGTAGCTAAGTTAGCCGATGCAATAACGGTTGGTGTAGGGTTTACAGTAACCGTAACCGTCAGCGGTGCACTTGGACAAGCGACACTGGTTCCTACCACAGTATAGGTTACACTTGCTCCGGGTTCAACATTAATTGTAGAGCCGGTAAGTGCACCCGGTTGCCATACATATGTTGCGGCGCTATTGGCAGACAATAATGATGTATCGCCCGAGCATATGGTAGCGGGGCTTGCAGATGCTGTTATGGTAGGTGTTATATTTACTGTTACCGGAACCGTTACAGGTGTGCTCGGGCAAAGCGATGCACTGGTTCCGACAACACTGTATGTAATAGTTGCACCAGGAGATACACTCACTGTAGACCCGGTAAGTCCACCCGGTTGCCATAAATAAGTCGAAGCATTGTGAGCAGTTAATGTAGTTGAATTACCTGAACATATTGTAGATGGTGCTGCGGAAGCTGTTACAACCGGTGTTGTGTCTACAATCACAGAAACACTCACCGGCGCACTCGGGCAAAGGGTAGCATCTATTCCAATTACAGAATAGGTTGTACTTGTGTCGGGGGCAACACTTATAGTTGAACCAGTAAGCGAGCCCGGTTGCCATGTGTAGGTTAATGCATTATGGGCAGTTAATGTGGTTGAATTACCGGAACATATCGTAGAAGGTGCAGCAGATGCCGTTATTGTTGGGGTAATGTTAACTGTTATGGAAACAGTTACAGGCGCACTCGGACACAATAATGGGCTTGAGCCAACAACAGTGTATGTTGTACTTGTTCCGGGTGATACACTAACTGTTGACCCGGTAAGCGAGCCGGGTTGCCATACATAGGTTGAAGTACCGCTTGCATTTAAGGTATCTGAATTACCGGAACAAATGGTTGCAGTGTTTACTGAAGCCGTTATGGTTGGCGTTGTATTTACCGTTACCGATACTGTTTTATTTGCAGCGGGGCAACCGGCTGCGCTTACTCCTGAAACCGTATATACTGTATTTGCAGCTGGTGATACGCTAACTGTTGAACCGCTGAGCCCACCAGGTTGCCAGGTATACGTTGAAGCATTATTTGCTTTTAAGGTTGTTGAGTTACCGGAACATATGGTTGAAGGAGTTGCCGATACAGTTACTGTTGGAGTTGCATTTACCGTTAAGGGGACCGGAAATGGTGCACTATTACATCCTAAGGCACTTGTACCTGTTACCGTATATGTAGTAGAAACTCCAGGTGAAACAGTTATAGATGAACCAGTTACACCCGTACTCCAGAAATAGGTATTTGCATTGCTTGCAGATAAAACGCTCGAAGTGCCCGAGCATATTACTGTTGGAGATGCTGATGCAGTTATAGTTGGTGTAGGATTTATCGTTACCAATATAAATGCGGGTGTGCTGGTGCAACCCGCAGCACTTGTTCCGGTAACGGTGTATACTGTAGTACCTGCAGGAGATACGCTTACAGTAGAGCCTGTTAATGCACCCGGCTGCCATGAATAAGTTGAAGCTCCGCCTGCATTTAAAATATCTGAATTACCTGCACATATAGCTCCTGCTGTAGCTGACAAGCTTATTGTAGGTGTTGCATTCACAGTAACTACTACGGTTTGTTCGGCAGCAGCACAACCTGCAGCCGAGGTTCCATCTATGCTATATGTTGTGGTGCTTCCCGGAGCAGCCATTGCATTGGAATCGGCACTGTTATTTATGCTTGCACTTGGGGTCCATGCGTAAGTCCCCCCTACTCCCAGGCCACTTGATTGCAGGGCAATTGAATCGCCTGAACAAACTATGGTTGGCGTAGCTGAAGCCGTTAATGTTGGCGTAGTATTAACGTTTACAGCAACTGTTGCCGTTGCTGTTCCACATCCTGTCAAGGTTCCTGTTACAGTATAGGTAGTTGAAACAGAAGGATTGGCAGTTACACTTGCACCTGTTGTTGCACTTAAAGCCGTATTAGGTGCCCATGTATAGGTATTGCATGATCCGCTTGCAGTCAAAGTAGTAGAACTACCGGTGCAAATAGTTGGTGGCGCAGCTGAAGCAGTAACCGAAGCAACAGTAATCTGTACATTATCTATTGCAAAATGCGGATCATCGTGTGCATCATCCGGATCCCACCAACGAAACATAATATATTGCCCTGGGGGTACAGTAACTGTAATGCAATTATTAAAGTGAGTAGTAACTGTACCGGGTAAGCCACTAACCTGTGCAGTACAACATAAACCAGTAACATTAGGGCCTACGTAAGTCATGCTTGGAACATTTGTAAACGTGGGATCGGTAATACTTGGTATGGAACTGCTTTGCAGGTAATCAAACCAGTTTGCATTATCCTGTCCACCATCCTGTGCAGTTGAAAGCTGGTAATAATCATATTGTACATTTATGCTTTGAATAGTAGTGCCTGTATTATTCATCATACACAAACCCAGTGCAAGGCCAAATGTGCTTACAGTTCCGTCGACATTATTTGTGTCAGCACCAGCGGTACCTACTGAATTATCTGAAGGGCGCGTACCCAACAATAATCCTGTTCCTCCGTTTAATGTATACATATATATGCCACCCGAATTGGTAGGTGCTGCACCGGTAATATTCGTAACACCGCGATAGATGCCGGCATTCTGGTAAGTATACCAACCAGGGTAATAAGAATTATCAACCCAACTGCTCGCAGTTGAATATGGAAAACCGGGATCGGTAGTGTTGCCGAAATTCTGGTTATAGATACCGGCAGTAAAAGTAGCCTGAGACTTTAAAGCTCTACCCGAAAGCAACATGCAAGCTATCGCAACGTATTGCAATAACTTCTTCTGCTTAAAAAAGTAAACTTTTATTCCCATTCAAATAATAATTCTAAGGTCTATTTGCTATACGTATTTAACATCAACGAGTTACAGATAGATTTCAACATCCCAATATAAAAAAATTATGTGATTTAACCTACAAATCTGCCTATAATTAGCCAGCTTCTGATTAATCTGATGTTAAGAAAAACAGAATAGTTGCATTGCTGTTTATAATTATCAGAGAATAGGAATTCAAAAAGAAAAGAAAGACTACCCTATTTAATTGCGTATCAATTGAATATAGCCTTTATACTGGTAAGACTTATTGGTAAAGTCCATCATTTTAATAAGATAGTAATAATTTCCATCTGATTCCTGTATACCACCTGAACTGGTTCCATCCCAATCTATATCAGGTGAGTCTGCCTGGAATATTCTTTCACCCCAGCGGTTAAGTATCTCAATATAATATTGCTTCATACCACCCACTGTAACATGGAACACATCGTTCTGTCCATCGCCATTAGGAGTAAACACGTTTGGTATAAATACTCCCTGTGTTACAAATATGCTTTCTATTGCAGTGTCGGTACAGAATCCGTTGCTTACGACAAGTTTTATCCAATAGGTTCCCGGTTGGTCGTATTGGTACACAATAGATGAGTCTCCATTAATAGGTGGTGTATCGTCACCCATGGTCCATATCCAACTTGTAGCAGCACTGTTACTGTTCAGGAATCCGACCAATTGACCTCCAGGTATTGTATCGGGTGTTGTAGTAAAGTGCGCATTAGGTGTAACAGCACCATCAACCACTACGGTAGCAGGAAAGGTTTGTCCGCATGCATTTGATACATTACATGAATATGTAGAAGCCCCAGGTGTTACAACAATACTCGCACTTGCATTCGTACCTAGTCCATTACTCCACAAGTAGGTATATGGTGCACTTCCTCCACTTGCCATTGCAGTAATATTTGCAGTACGGCCGCTACATAATGTATCATTGGTAATGCCTACCTGAAATGGCGCATACAGGTCAACTGTAACTTCTAAACTATCGGGGCACGCTCCATTATAGCCCACCACAGTATATGTTGTATTAATTGTTGGAGAGACGGAAATACTACTTGAAGTTTGTGATGTACTCCACACATAGCTTGTTGCCCCGCTTGCTGACAATACTTTTGAATTACCGCTGCACAAACTATCTCCTCCTACCGATGCAACAGTTATAGTTGGAGTTATAACAACAGTAACAGCAACACTTGCAGTATCAGAACATCCATTACTTGTACCTGTTACCGTGTAAGTAGCCGATGTACCCGGATCAGCTGAAACAGATGAACCTGTGGATGGATTTAAACCTGCAGAAGGTGACCATGTATATGTATTTGCTCCATTCGCATTTAACATTGTTGAAGTACCGGAACATATAGAAGAGCTTACAGCAGAAGCAGTAACTGTTGGAGTTGGATTCACTGTTATTGCAATACTATCTGTTGCAGGGCAACCTGCAGCACTGAAAGATGAAACCGTATACGTTAATGATACCGTAGGATTCGCATCTACTATAGAACCCGTATTAGTATTTAGGCCTGTTGCAGGTAACCATGAATATGTTGTTCCTCCCGCTGCTGTTAAAACAGTGGTATCTGCCAGGGAACATATTGTTGTTCCCTTAGATGCACTTATAGTTATAGTAGGTGTAGCATTTACTGTTACCTTAAGCGTACTTGTATCTCTGCATCCTGCCAAACTGATTCCAACAACAGAATATGTGACTGAAGAAGAAGGACTGGCTTTAGATGAATCGCAACTATTGCATTGCAATCCGCTGTTTGGTAACCATTGGTATGCCGAGGCTCCATTTGCCACAAGCTCTACACTATCTCCCGAGCATATCAATGGAGTCAACGGTGTCAGACTAACTGTAGGAGTTATATTGACTGTAATTTGCGCACTGTCTTTTATTTTGCATCCGCCTGTTCCGGTTCCTGTTACGGTATATGTTATTGATGTTGCAGGAGTAGCCACTACTGAATCGCCCAATGTTGTATTTAAACCTGTTGGCGGTGACCACGAATATGAAGTTACGCCACTTGCAGTAAGCGATACGCTCGTTCCGCTGCACAAAGTGTCATAAGGCAGGTTTATTATAATTACAGGTTTAGGGTATACCACAATTATCTGGCTTGCCGTTGCAGAACAACCACTGGCGTTAGTACCTGTAACAGTATATGTAGTTGTTGAAGATGGCCCGGCATTAATACTTGAACAGGTAACGCAGCTTAGTCCTGTTCCCGGTGTCCATACATATGAACTTGCACCGCTGGCTATCATTCCCATACTATCTCCCGGGCAAATAGCAGCTGATATTCCTGTTAAGCCCACAGTAATGGTAGGTGTAGGATTTACATCTAGTGTGTAGGTAGCAGAATCTTTACATGATCCACTGGAGCCTACTACTTTATATGTAGTGGTATCAATAGGGTTCGCTGTAGGATTAGGGCAAGTTGAACAACTCAATCCGGTGTTTGGTGTCCATACATATGTTGCCGCACCACCTGCATTCAATACTGTGCTGCCACCAAAACAAATAGCAGGTGAACCCGGAGTAATTGATACAGGTAAAACAGAAGCCACTGAAACCACTTCAGTTAAAGGTGTGGCCGGGCAACCCAGTGAGCTGCCTGTTATAGTATATGTTGTAGTCGACAATGGAGTTGCATTAACTATTGCACCTGTTGAAGCGCTTAAGGTAGCAGAAGGTGTCCATGTGTATGTAGCAGCACCTGATGCAGTAAGATTTACATTTCCGCCCGGGCAAATAGTTGGTGTCAATGGTGCAACTGATATAGTTGGTGTAGGATTTACAGTAACTACAACCGATGCCGGTATAACATTACTGCAACCAGTTGATGTTCCCACTACAGTATATGTTGTTGTTATGCCTGGAGATACACTAATGGTTGAACCTGTTAAGGCGCCCGGTGACCATGTATAACTTGTAGCACCACTAACTTGTAAGGTAGTTGAACTGCCCGAACAAATTGTAGGCGGGCTTGCAGACACAGTTAAGGTAGGCGTAGGATTTACGGTTATAGCGACCGTTGCCGGAATAGTATTATTGCAACCAGAAGTTGTTCCTGTCAACGTATATGTTGTGCTGACTGCCGGAGATACACTAACCGTAGAACCTGATAATGCTCCTGGTTGCCATGTGTATGTTGTTGCGCCTGTTCCTTTCAATACGGTTGAATTGCCCGAGCATATTGTTGTGGCACTTGCAGAAGCAGTTACAGTTGGTGTGGTATTTACTGTCACTGCTACAGTTACGGGTGATGAAGCAGCACAACCCGAAGCTGTTCCTGTCAGCGTATATGTAATTGAAACGGTTGGGCTGGCTGTAACTATAGCGCCTGTGCTGGCACTTAAACTTGTGTTAGGTGTCCAGGTATATGTAGCCGCATTGCTGCCTGTTAACGTAGTTGAAGTACCTGAGCATATTGTTGAGGGGGCTGCTGATGCAGACAACGTAGGTGTTGCATTTACCGTAACTACAACCGTTTGAGGTGTGGTTGCAGCACAACCTGCGGCTGAGGTTCCATTCAATGTATATGTTATTGTAGTGATAGGACTTGCAGTTACAGTTGCACCGGTACTTGCACTTAGTGCAGTATTTGGTGTCCAAGTATATGTTGAAGCACCTGATGCATTCAGTGAAGTATTTCCACCTGAGCAAATTGTTGGAGAACCTGCACTAGCTACTAATGTAGGTGTTGCATTCACCGTCACTACTTCCGTTTTGGTTCCGCTGGCAGGGCAACCCGCAGCCGATGTTCCGTTCAGTGTATACGTTATGGTAGTGGAAGGGTTTGCAGTTACACTTGCTCCTGTTGATGCACTAATACTTGTATTCGGTGTCCAGGTATATGTAGTAGCACCGCCGCCCGTTAAGGTTGTATTATTACCCGAGCATATTGTAGCAGGACCACCAATTGTTAAAGTAGGTGTGGTATTTACAGTAACTACAACAGTTTGAGGTGATGATGCAGCACAACCGGAAGCCGTTCCTGTAAGTGTGTATGTTATAGTAACCGTCGGACTGGCGGTTACACTTGCTCCTGTAGTTGCGCTTAAAGACGTATTAGGTGTCCAGGTGTATGTGGTAGCATTGCCACCTGTTAGTGTTGTTGATGTACCCGAACATATGGTAGCCGGACCTGCTGAAGCAGTTAATGTTGGTGTTGCTGTTACTGTTACTACTTCTGTTTTTGGGCCCGATGCAGCACAGCCAGCAGCAGAGGTTCCATTCAGGGTATATGTTATAGTTGTAGTAGGGCTTGCGGTAACACTTGAACCGGTACTCGCACTTAAATTGGTATTTGGCGTCCATGTATAAGTTGAAGCACCACTCCCTGTTAAAGTTGTATTACCACCTGAACATATTGTTGCGGGGCTACTTATCGTTAATGTCGGTGTAGCATTTACAGTCACTACTTCTGTTAAAGGAGTTGTTGCGGCACAGCCTGCAGCTGACGTTCCATTCAATGTATATGTTATTGTACTAGAAGGGTTAGCCGTTACAGGTGAACCAGTGCTTGCAGTTAAACTTGTATTTGGTGTCCATGTATAGGTTGATGCACCACCACCTGTCAGCGTTGTATTATTACCTGAACATATTGTTGCCGCGCCGCTGATCGTTAAGGTTGGCGTAGCATTTACGGTTACGACTACTGTTACAGGTGGAGAAGGAGAACAACCTGATGCCGTTCCATTCAATGTATATGTTGTAGTTATAGTTGGTGATACGCTTACTGTAGAACCTGTCATTCCGCCAGGTGTCCAGGTATAGGTTGTTGCATTACCACCTGTTAATGTGGTAGAGTTACCCGAGCATATGGTAGCAGGGCCTGCAACTGCTGTTAACGTTGGCGGAGCACTAACGGTTACGGTTTCAGTTAAAGGAGTTGCTGATACACAACCCAATGCTGATGTTCCATTCAGTGTGTATGTTATGGTACTGGTTGGACTAGCCGTTACCGATGAACCGGTGCTTGCACTTAATGATGTATTAGGGGTCCAGGTATAGGTTGATGCGCCACCGCCTGTTAAAGTTGTATTGCCACCTGAGCATATACTTGCAGGGCCGCTTATCGTTAAGGTTGGTGTGGTGTTTACCGTTACTACTTCTGTTAACGGAGTAGTTGCGGCACAGCCTGCTGCAGATGTTCCATTCAATGTGTATGTTATTGTACTACCCGGGTTTGCTGTTACAGGTGAACCTGTGCTTGCAGTTAAACTTGTATTTGGTGTCCATGTATAAGTTGATGCCCCCCCACCCGTCAACGTTGTATTATTACCTGAACATATTGTAGCCGGGCCACTGATAGTTAAAGTTGGTGTGGCGTTTACTGTTACTACAGCTGTTTGAGGTGCCGATGGAGAACAGCCCGATGCGGTTGCATTAAGTGTATATGTTGTAGTTATAGTTGGTGAAACACTAACCGTTGACCCTGTCATTCCACCAGGTGTCCAAGTATAGGTTGTTGCATTACCACCTGTTAATGTTGTTGAGTTACCCGAACATATTGTAGAAGGACCCGCAACAGCTGTTACTGTTGGCGGTGCACTAACGGTTACCGTTTCAGTTAATGGAGTTGTTGCTGCACAACCAGCCGCTGATGTTCCATTTAAGGTATATGTTATTGTACTCGTTGGGCTAGCCGTTACCGGTGAACCGGTGCTTGCACTTAATGATGTATTTGGCGTCCATGTGTAGGTTGATGCACCGCCGCCGGTCAGAGTTGTATTGCCACCTGAGCATATGGTAGCAGGGCCACTAATCGTTAAGGTCGGTGTGGCGTTTACTGTTACCACTTCTGTTAACGGAGTTGTTGCTACACAACCTGCTGCAGATGTTCCATTCAATGTGTAAGTTATTGTACTACCAGGATTAGCCGTTACTGGTGAACCGGTACTTGCAGTTAAACTTGTGTTTGGCGTCCATGTATATGTTGATGCACCACCTCCGGTAAGTGTTGTATTATTGCCCGAACAAATTGTTGCGGGACCACTGATAGTTAAGGTTGGTGTGGCATTTACCGTTACTACTTCTGTTAATGGAGTCGTTGCAGCGCAGCCTGCCGCAGATGTTCCGTTCAATGTATATGTTATTGTACTACCAGGATTAGCTGTTACAGGTGAACCGGTACTTGCCGTTAAATTTGTGTTTGGTGTCCAGGTATACGTTGATGCACCGCCGCCGGTTAGAGTTGTATTGCCACCTGAGCATATGGTAGCAGGGCCACTGATCGTCAACGTTGGTGTAGCATTTACCGTTACTACTTCTGTTAACGGAGTTGTTGCCGGACAACCTGCAGCCGATGTTCCGTTCAATGTATATGTTATTGTACTGCTGGGATTAGCTGTTATAGGTGAACCTGTGCTTGCAGTTAGTGATATGTTCGGTGTCCATGTATAAGTTGATGCACCACCGCCTGTTAGCGTTGTGTTGTTGCCCGAACATATTGTTGCGGGCCCACTGATCGTTAATGTTGGTGTCGGATTTACAGTTATCACAACGGTTTGCTGCGCCGCCGCACAACCACCCGATGCACCATTAACACTGTATGTTATAGTGCTTGAAGGATTTGCAGTTATACCCGTTCCTGTACTTGCACTCAAGGCGGTATTGGGTGTCCAGGTATATGTAGTTGCACCACTTACATTTAAGGTAGTGGAGCCACCTGTGCATATTGTTGGCGAACTAGCAGAAGGCGACAAAGTTGGAGTTGCATTTACAGCCACTGCAACTGTGGCAGTAGCTGTACCACAACCGGTAAGTGTTCCGGTAACAGTATAGGTTGTTGCAGCGGTTGGTGAAGCTGTTACACTTGTACCCGTGGTAGCACTTAGGTTAGTATTGGGCGCCCATGTATATGAACTGCATGAACCACTTGCTGTTAATGTGGTTGGGCTACCCGCACAAACAGTAGGCAAGGAAGCAGAAACAGAAACCGTTGCCACTGATATCTGTATATTATCTATGGCAAAATGGGGATCATTATGTATATCGTTCGGGTCCCACCAACGGAACATAATATATTTGCCTGAAGCTACTGTTACTGATATGCATTGATTAAAATGTGTATGCACAGTCCCCGGTAATCCAAGTACTTGTGCTGAACAACAAGTACCATTTACATTGGGGCCTGTATAATTCAACGCAGGAACATTCGTATATCCTGCAGTAGCGCCACTCAGGCCTGGAACAGAATTAGCTACCAGGTAATCGAAATAGTTTGAATTATCCTGTCCTCCATCTTCTGCCTCCGATAACTGGTACCAGTCAAATTGAATATTTATATTCTGTATAGTTGCACCTGTATTATTTTGCATGCATAAGCCCAGCGCTAGGCCATGAGGGCTTACCGTGCCATCTTCATTACTCGTATCGGAGCTGGTACCTACAGATCCGTCAGACGGGCGTGTACCAAGCAACAAACCAGTTCCACCATTTATGGTATACATATATGTGCCGCCTGTATTTGTAGGGGCACTGTTCGTTATATTTACTACACCCTGAAAATTACCTATATTGTCGTATACATACCAACCGGGGTAATATGAGTTATCAACCCAACTGCCTGAAGCTCCATATGGGAAACCAGGATCGGTTGTATTACCAAAATCCTGACTATAAGAACCGGAAGTAAAAGTGGCCTGAGCAAAAAGAGTATTACTTACTAATAACGCAAAAAATATTACGAAAACACGCAATAGTAGATTACACTTACGTAAATGTAGTTTTATACTCATTCCAGCATATATCTGAACCAGGTTTCGATATTCATTAAGCACCAAGGGTCCAACATTAAAAAAACAGGCTTAGCTATTTACCCACAAATTTGCCTATAATTTTTTCTGTTTTCATTAACAAGATGTTAAATGATTACGAATAGTTGTTTAAGATACGCAGAATAATTGAAATCTTCACTTTTTTTGAACAAAACGCCTGGTAATCAATAACTCAATCCCCGTCGCCATCATCATCGTCTCCCTGTTCGCTTTTTGGAAGCGGTTGAATAAATGCTCCGTGTTTGGTAGCCGGCATAGGTATATTACCTTTAATTGCTATCCATAATACCTCATTAAATAACCCTTCTGGTACTTTGTCTTCATGCCTAAGGTCAAATTGGTCCGATCTTTTCATCAGATCATTGAATGCAGTATTCTTTCCATCAATATCAATAGCTGAAGCAATGGAAGAATATGGTGAGGAATTGATTGTATCGGTAAAGCATCTCCACATGGGTGTAGCGCCTGCATCATACTGGCTCATAGGTGGCAAGCCCAGAATTAGTTCCATAGTTCGTATTACTGAACAGGTAGAATACATAGTATGGTTCACACTATTCCTTTTTACATACGGGCCAACTACAAATGCAGTGCTTCTATGTGCATCAACATGATCGGAGCCGCTCTGCGCATCATCTTCCAATACAAATACGGCACATTGTTTCCAGATGGCACTCGTTGAAAGATGCTCTATCAGCCTTCCAAGCGCCTGGTCATTATCGGCCAACGATGCAAACGGAGTGAATGCACCTTTGGCAAGTCCGCTGGTATGGTCAT
>Ga0206897_1010_pt1 | contig 57625 bp, 52 predicted proteins | sample Alteio_BWOrgHeat_49_FD_152972 | JGI IMG/M metagenome (GOLD analysis project Ga0206897, IMG submission 152972) | Enriched cells from forest soil in Barre Woods Harvard Forest LTER site, Petersham, Massachusetts, United States -... | ecosystem: Environmental > Terrestrial > Soil > Temperate forest >... | reverse complement strand
TGCCGGTAAAAATACTTGAAAATTAGTAAATCACCGTGCTGGCGATGTAGCTAATGCTCTGCTCAAAAGCATTTTCATTGCATTGGAATTGCTTGCATGCGCAATAAGTGCATTAGAGATAGCTTCTTGTTCCTCCGGATTTCGCTTCTCAAATAATGCCTTAAGACGTCCGGTGAATCTTGTATAATCATTGTTACTTGCATGTTCGAAAATAGCGAGTAACTCGGCACATATATAATGATTTTTTGCGGTCAGGGTTATGGTTTTGTCGTGGAGTACTTTATTGTAGGTGGCTTTTTCAGCTTCAGATAATGCACTGTAGGCGTGCACGTCATCCTGATGCCACCCACCCAAGAGTGCAGCATATTCATCATTACCCGAGGAAGACGTAGAGGATTGATTGCAACCTGTTACGGCTATGATTGTTGCCGCAGCAAAGGCTTGCGCTCTATGTACGGGTGTCTTCCAGAATTTTTGTACCCAGCGATTTCCCATATGTGCCTGCTATGGGATTAGCTTACGCATGAATTATTAAGATAAGGTTAAAAAATACGGCAACGTTAGCTTGCGTTCGTAATGGCCAGGCTGTTGCTGGTGGTGTTAGCGATGAATGCGTTCTGGCGCGATTGTGTAAGGCGGTGGTTGCGATACTGCTCTACAATATCTTCCATGCCAAATGCACCGCGTGTATAGAATTTAATCGCCAGCTTTACATAGTCGTCTTTTTTGACCAGGGCAGATACGCTGGCACGGCGATAATCACCTTCAATTTTCCAGACAAGCGCGTGTTTTTGTTCCGTGGTAAGGAATGCCGGAAGCACATTCATGTAATTATACTGGGTCATAAAACACTCCCTTTGGATGCAGTTCTGATGACCGTCAGAATACTATATAAAGGTAAATTAATAGTTAATTTTAAACTATAAAAATTTACAATATTGCCCTATTAATACCTATTTGGCAGCAGGAGCCTTGCATGTGGAGGTCTTATGGGAAATAATATTGGCAAAAATCACCCGTTCTTCAGGCGTAAGCTGTTTAGCAAATTGTACCACGGCATCCGCTAGTTTTGCGTTTCTTTGTGCGTGCATATCCCTGATATGCTGAAGTTCTTTCATGTAGCTTTTATCGTTAAAGGGAGTCGCCTTAATCAAGCGCAATGCCAGTTGTTTTTCACCGAAGATAGCGCTGCGTGACGTCTCGTATTCTTTCCAGGCAGGCAGCATAATTGTTTTGTATAATTCGCGTTTTTCTTCGCTGAATTGTGTCTCGCTGGGAATGGCGCTTACTTGCGGCTTTGGGGGTTCTGCAGTAAAATACTCGGTGAAATAGAACGAGGCACCACCAAACACAATGCCAATGAGCAGAGCATTGAGCGCGACAGAAATAAGCAAGACTAGTTTAATGTGCTGGTTCATAACACAGATCCTTCATCATCTGTCATGGATTGGCTAAATGTGGTTTGGTTGTGAGCTTCCGGAATGGTGAGTGCACCAAAGCCGATAGCAAAGCCGAGTATGAGCATAGCAGCGAGGGCAGCCGGTTTAAGTGACGTCAGTATATCGGTAAAGCTCCATTGTGGTAACGGGCAGCCTTTTGCCAATGACATGGTAATAATACGCTGTGCAAGATTTGTGGGCGCTGTTTCCATGTGGCGTAAGCGCAATATGCGTTCAAAGCGTTTTTCTTCTTCAATCAGCGCAAGGAAGGCGGGCTGATGCTGTACCGTTTTTGCCTGTACTCTTGCTGCCTGCGGCCAGGATTCCAGCTGCGTGCCATAGAGCGTAAGATATTCGCGGAATGTATTAGTGTCTATTGTCATACTTTCATGCCTCTATCATAAAACGTAAATGTTCTTTAAGCGTAGTCTTGGCGCGCATCAAGAGCGATTGCAGTGCCTTTAAACGAATTCCCATCACATCCGCTGCTTGCTGGTTAGAGAGCCCCTCGTAGAAGCACAGATTGAGTGCTGTACGTTGGCGCTCCGGCAATCCGGCGATGTGTGTCTCAAGCAGACGTTGTTTTTCGCGTTCCAATAAGATCTCCTCATGTGCTGCGCGGTCGTCTTCCACCCATCTGTCGTCTATTAATTCCAGCGGCTTCTTTTTCTTCGTATGGTCTAAGCACCGGTTCACCACAATGCGGTAAAACCAAGTCGTAAACATTGCATTCTTTTCCACCTGCCACAGCTCTGGTTTTGCCCACAGCTTTAAAAACGAATCCTGCACGATGTCTTCTGCGTCGCTACGGCTACGTAGAAAACGATAAGCCACCCGGTAAAACCGTACTGTATGACGGCGAACCAGTTCCGAGAATGCGAAATGATCGCCTGCTGTTATTTGTTCGAGCAGCAAAGCATCATCATCTGCATCATCCAGCTCCGGATCTTCCCCCTTAAACAGAGGGACTACCACCTCCGAGGGCTTATTTTGTGGTATTTGACGGATGTTCTCCCCCTTTACCAGATAGTGTGTTGTTGTAATCAAGGTACCATTCTCCATGGCACCATTCCTTATGATGATGGCCTATTTCACGCAAACGCACCAGTATTTTGCGTTCTTCCGGCGTGAGTTTTGCGGCAATGGATGCAAACGCATCTTCTTCTCCGGCCTTGATTTTAGCGGCTATAACGCCTGATTTTGCGCTTTTATCCAGGTAGGTTTTTTTATCAAATGTGTCTGCCAGGAGCAGGTTGTCGAGTTGGTCATGCAGCTTGCGGCGTTCTTCATATAGGGACTGATTGGATGCATGCGCTTTGGTCATGGATTCCTGCAATAGCGTGCGCTTTGCTTCCGGCAATTTGCTCCATAATTTGTCCATATGATTATGCTCACAATGGCTCTCATCAACAGGAGGTATGTCATTGCTGTAGGCCACAGGAGAGGCTGCCAGCATTGTAAGCAATAAGGCTGCGGGAAGTATTCTTCTTATTTTCATTCTATCCTCTTGTTTTTATTATAAGGAACCAGAGGCCCGGACGGGCCGGGCCTCTGGTAGTGGCAGCCTATGGGCTAAGCGGCCACTCAATATATACTGCCACGAAAGGGAGAGACGTGGTCAGCAATAGTAAACCGGAATTGGGTTAAAATACCAATTTACCCCTATGATACGAGTGAAAAGAAAGGAGTCTTCGCAGGAAGAATAAATATTTTTAAGCAGGGTAGTTAGGCGAGCGGTATGTCACCTTTTTCTCTCATAGCGTTAATAGAGTTGGTGACGGCTTCTAATGCAGCCGTATCAAAATACTTTGAAAGTATTTCGCGCTACGCAACTCTAAGTTTAAATGACGCTTGCGTACGTGTAGCGCATCCCGCACTGTAGGCATTTGCTGCTGCCAGAATTGCGGAATATTCAGGATGATTTGAAAGGATGCTATGGTCAGCAAGTATGGTGGGTATAGATTTTCTTAAGATGCTGTTCATAAGTTTCTCAATAATGAAGGTTAGTTACTTTGTTTATACAGAGAAAATCTTAATTATAAGTAAAGAGAAAGCCTCAGGGATAGCAGTACGGCGACGCGCCGTTATATTAACAGTTTTTTAAGATTTCACGATTAGAAGTCAGAGACGGGATATAAGTATAATTTATGCGTGCACTCAGCTAGAATTATAGTGCGTGAAGGCTTTAATGCCAGATTCAGGGACAAGTTGCATGCTATGCCATCAGATGATCTCATAACCTCAGAGGATAAAAAGAGCGGCTTTACGCTTATTGAGTTAAGCATTGTGCTCGTGCTCATTGGATTACTCGTGGGCGGAGTACTGGTGGGCAGAGATCTCATTCGTGCGTCTGAAACCAGTGCCACGATCGCGCAGATACAAAAATATAATTCTGCAGTGCGAAACTTTGAAGAGAAATACGGGCAGCTACCGGGCGATATGAATTCTGCTACTGCCACACAGTTTGGGTTCTCTGCCCGTGGTTCTTATTGTGGCGAGGGCGACGGCAACGGCAGAATAGATGGTGTATGGGCGAATGCTGCAGCCAGTTGCAGTGGCACATCCCCGAACGGCGAAGAAGGGTTGTTCTGGGTGGATTTGACGACGGCGAATGGTCTGAATGTTAATATGATTGATGGCAGTTTCAGCACCGCTGTTGCTGCTAGCTTTTCAAGTAATATTTCCGGTACAAAATTAAATGCCTATATGCCGCAGGCAAAACTCGGACGCGGTAATTATATCTATGTGTTTGGTTTGAGTTCCTCAAGTAGTGCTGCATATCCTGCTGGCAACTTTTTTGGCATTCTGGGGATTACTGGTATGAATTTAGCTGCCGTTGGTTTTGGCTGCTATACTTCCACGCCGTCTATACCGGTGCGGCAAGCCTACGACATTGATAAAAAAATTGATGATGGGTTGCCGCAGTCTGGCAATGTGCTAGCGCTTTATATGGGATCAGTTGCAGGGGTGGGTTCAAATGTTTCATGGTCAAATAGTGCTTATAATAACGGCGGCATAGCCTATACCACGGCTACTCCAGGTTCTTCGATCACCTGCTTTGATAATGGTAACTCTGCGGGTGCTATTCAGCAATATTCGCTAGGTCAGAGTAATGGGTCTAACCCTGTATGTGCACTTTCTCTATTATTTCAGTAAATAAGAAAGCGATGCATGTTTCTGGAGAGAATGGCTTTACGCTTATCGAGCTTTCCATTGTGCTGGTGGTGATTGGTCTCATTATTGGCGGCGTGTTGGTAGGACGAGATATGATTAGCGCATCGGAAGTACGCGCCACGATTTCACAGATTGAAAAATATCAGACGGCTACCCGCACTTTTCAGGGCAAGTATGGTGGTTTGCCCGGTGACCTCAATGCGCTGGTAGCTACACAATTTGGTTTTGCAGCGCGTGGTGCTTATCCGGGGCAGGGCGATGGCAATGGTGTGCTTGAAGCGACGAACGGGAATGGCGCTTCCTTTAACTGGGGGTTTCTGGAATGTGCTGGCGAATTACCGATGTACTGGGTGGATTTAAGTTCAGTGAATTTAATCGATGGTGGATTTAATACTGCGACACCTACCTACAGTAATCCCGGCAGTAATATTACCGGAACATCTATCGATAAGTGGTTCCCGCAGGCAAAGCTGGGGCGTGGTAATTACATCTATGTGTGGAGTGGCGGTGTCGAAGGCATGACCCATAATGCGGGTAATGGCATCAATTATTTTGGGCTCTCCGCTGTCACGCAGATTGATACGTCGCCCAGTTTTGGGGCTCCGTTTTCGACGCCGGCTTTAACGGTGCAGCAAGCCTATAATATCGACAAGAAAACCGATGACGGTTTGCCGCAGTCGGGAAGAGTTACCACACTATATGTCAATCAGGTGGGTGCAGGCGGACCTGGCAGTATTGAGTGGGCTGCTGGCGCGGGTGGTGAAGGTGCATATGGAGCCAATCATGCGCCGACAACAAATGCTACCACTGCAACGTCTGCTACGTGTTATGACAACGGTGGTGCAAGCGGTGCTACCCAGCAATACTCACTTGGCCAGAATAACGGCAATGGGGTAAACTGCGCGCTTTCTTTTCAGTTCCAGTAACGTTATGGTTTTATACGTAATAGAAATTACGTGGCGCATCCTTGATGTCTGAAAAAGGTTTCACCCTCATCGAACTTTCCATCGTGCTGGTAGTCATTGGCTTGATTATTGGTGGGGTGCTGGTCGGGCAGGACTTAGTACGTTCTGCTGAAACTCGCGGCACTATTTCGCAGATTGAGAAATACAACACCGCGGTCAATACATTCTACGGTAAATACGGTGCGCTGCCCGGCGATATGAATGCGCTGGTAGCAAACCAGTTTGGCTTTTCCCCGCGCGGCAGTTATTGTGGGGAAGGGGATGGTGATGGTATAATACAAGGGATGTGGGCGAATGCTGCAGCCAGTTGCAGCGGTACTTCTCCCAACGGCGAAGAAGGCTTGTTTTGGGTGGACTTGACGACGGCGAATGGCCTTAACATTAATATGATTGATGGGGGGTTTAGTACTGCATCTGCCACCAGTTATGTAACAGTTACAGGTACAAAACTTGATCTCTATATGCCGCAGGCAAAGCTCGGGCGCGGCAATTATATTTATGTGTGGGGTGGGGCAAGCTCTAATGGCAATTATTTTGGCATTCTGGCAATTACGGCTATGAATTCAATCTGCAGTGGATGCTATGAATCTACGCCGTCTATACCGGTGCGTCAGGCGTATGACATTGACAGTAAAATCGATGATGGTTTGCCGCAATATGGCAGAGTGCAGGCGTTTTATATAGACCATCACGGCGCAGGTGGTTCTAACGGTGCATGGTCTAACAGCGCCTTTAGCGCATCTATGACTCCTTATACTACGGCGACTCCGGCTTCTGGTTCCACCTGCTTTGATAATGGTGGCAGCGCAGGTGCCAAGCAGCAATATTCACTCTCGTATAATAACGGTACGAACACAACCTGCACACTTTCGATACGATTTCAATAGTATATACTTTATTCACTTATGAATAAACAAAGCGGATTCACCCTTATAGAACTTTCCATAGTGCTGGTGATCATTGGTCTGATCATCGGCGGGGTGTTGGTGGGTCGGGATTTGGTACGTGCTGCTGGCGTGCGGTCTACTATTTCACAGATTGAGAAATACAATGCCGCCGTCAATACATTTCGGGGAAAATATGGTTATCTGCCTGGCGATATAGCAGCGAATGCCGCTGCTCAATTTGGATTTTCTGCAAGAGGTACGGGCATAGGTATGGGAGATGGTAATGGTGTGATAGAAAGTACTGCCTTTACGGAGATCGCTCCTTGTGGCGATGTTTATGCGTTTGGAGAAACTATTATGTTCTGGGTAGACCTTACCACAGCAAATGGCAAAAATGTTAACCTGATTGAAGGGGGATTCAGTTTGGCAAATTCTGTAAATTTTTCTAACACCGATGTTACTGGAGTTGGCATCGATCTTTATTTTCCACCAGCAAAGCTCGGACAAGGTAATTATATTTATGTCTGGAGTGGTGGCCCGCAAACCAATTCTGGAATAGATCCGTGTGGTAAACGAGATAGTCTTAATTATTTTGGTCTTTCTCAGGTTTCAAAAATTGAAAATTCCGATCAGGGAGAGATTGATACAGCTCCTGGGCTTACAGTGCGGCAAGCCTACGATATGGATAAAAAAATTGATGATGGCCTCCCTCAATCTGGCAGGGTGACTGCGCAATACGTAAGTGCTAGCTCCTCCGTTGGGCCTGAAGTGGTATGGGCGGGTGTGGGTTCGCTAGGGACGCAGGGCGCTGCTACCACAACATCAACCGCAGGCTCTGCTGCTACATGTTATGACAATGGAAGCAGTAATGCCGCACAGCAATATTCGCTGAGTCAGAATAATGGCAACGGTGTAAATTGTGCTTTATCATTTCGGTTTCAATGAACACACAAGATGATTTTGAAGCGTTACATTTCTCGGGTGTAGAAGCGCAGATGCGTGGAGACTATACGAGTGCAGAAGGCTATTTCCGCAAAGCGCTTGCCGCAAAACCTGATTATGCATTTGCGCAGTTAGCACTCTCGCAAGTGCGGATGATGCAGACGGAATTTGCTGAGGGTCGCGATTTATATGAAGCGCGGTTTGCAGCGATAACAGAAGGTAGTGCTGCGGACTGGCGCGGTTTACCGATGTCGCGTTGGCAGGGTGAATCGCTTGCAGGTAAAAAACTTTATCTATGGGCGGAGCAGGGGCTGGGCGATATTATCATGTTCGCTGGTTTCCTGCTGCATCTGCTGGCGCTCAAGCCCGCGCGTGTGGCGCTTGGCATGTACCCTAAACTCATCAGCCTGTTTGCGCGTTCATTTCCGCAAGTGGAAGTGGAGTCAATTGACGAAGTCTCGCATCATGCGCTGGGGCCCACGGTGCTTACTGCATTTCCACAGATTGAGCAGCTCGCACAATATGCCACCGTGCCGTTCTCACTCGAGCCACTGCGCGAGGCGTATGACTACGCAACAAAACATGGACTTTGTGATGTGGCAGCACCGATGGCAGATTTAATGGTGCACTTTATGCCGCAGTTTAAACCTGTGGAGCAGGGGCCGTATCTCATTGCTGATGCTACGCGCGTGCAGAGTATACGTGAAGAGCTGGCGCAGTTGGGTAAAGGAAAACTAGTGGGCATCTCCTGGCATACGGATAATACGCGTGAACCTAATCGCAATGTGCCGCTTGCCGAATGGATACCGCTGCTTGCGATGAAGGATTGCCACTTTGTATCGTTGCAGCACCGCGTTCCTGCCGAGCAGATAGAGCAATTTTGCCGTACGCATGATTGTAAGATTACCGTGCTGCCATCGGTAGATCTGGTGCAGGACGCCGAAGGGCTGGTGGCGCTTATTGCTGCGATGGATGAGGTGGTGACGATTGATAATTCCAATGCGCATATTGCCGGGGCGTTGGGAGTGAAAACCACGCTGCTATTACCTAAAGGTTGCAACTACCGCTGGCCGGTGCTCGCAGGTGGCGGCACGCTATGGTATAAGAGCGCGCGGGTGCTGCGGCAGAAGGTACTGGCGCAATGGCAGGACGTAATGGGACAGATATCGCTCTGATATTAACCCTTTCTCAATGATTCTGCTGTAGCTTCTGCTGGCACAAATCTACACGAGTATATAGGTACAATGGAATTTTTTGATAAATGGCGTGAGAGGATTTTTTCAAGAAGAAACACCTCTTCCGAACGAAACAGTTTTCGCCTTCCACCTAATTATATCGACATTGAAATTCGTATTAAAGACCACCATGGATATTGCTTGCCGACTGATTCGCCTGCAGCAAGGGAAATTGAAGCATTTGGTGGCGATATAAGACGCAACCCTCAGGGAGAAGCGATTTCGATACATTTTTATCCTGAGGAAAATGCCGGGTCTTCAGGTGCAAAACTGAGCGAAGCAGCGTTTAAAACATTGCTTGAGACGGTGATGGAATATGTCCCTGCCGACTGTATGAGCCAATGCGTTCTCTTGTTTGAAAGTGAGTTGCGTTTGGACAAAGTAGATCATAAAGATTTGGTTGCAAATCTGGAGGCTGAACTAGGAAAAGCCGGTCTGGTCATTACCAGTACTTCAGGAAAAAACCTATCAGGAATAGGGGCTGACAAGAATCCTCGCAAATTACCAGATATTTCTTATGGCATACCAACCATAGATTTTGAGCTTCAGTTTAATGAGCACACACAGGGATTCTTTGAGGTTGAGAGAATAAAGGGAGAGAATCAATATATGCTTTTAGGAGAATGTATGGTGCCGCATCATGATGTGCAACATACACAGATTACCGAAGAACAGGTTTTAGCTTTGCCCGCAAAGATACTCAAAATGCGCGAAGTATCATTCGCGGCATTGAGAAGATCATTTGGTGGTCCTCCCGGCAGAGACGAAGGCAAAGAGCACCGCACCCCTTAATGGGTGGCTACTTATCGCCGGTAATTGCCGGTATGGCTAAGTTATTTGTAATTTTATTTCTTGCTGTACCCCTCGCTGCATTCCCTGATTACCGAGTCATACCTTTTCCCAGGGCGGTTATTTTTCTTTCGCGCACTGCTGGCGGTGTCTCTGTATCCGTTAAAATGTATGCCATTTGAAGACGCAACGAAGCGGCTTTAACTGCGGCAGTGGGTTCATTCTTTAATATCTCCATGCTCTTAAGATAGCGCGTTTGTGCGATAGCCAGCGCAGTCTCACAATCTGAGACTATGGTTGAGTCTCTTAACGCAGAATCATCATGGTGTTGTTGCCAATCTGTCCACAGATTTTCCCAAGCGTTCCGCGCGCTATTCTCTATACTTCTTATTTCTTCTGGCGAGGAGTTCTTGAATAGATCCAACATTCTTGTACACATTCTGGAGTTTAATTCGGAACTTGGCAGTGGTTGATTTCTTTGTTTGCGAAGTATGGCGGCCATTAAGCCAGCAAAACCTGAAATGCCAAGGCCAACCATGTCAACTCCATATCCCGCCGCTCTCTCTGCGTTACCTATTATATTCCTTCCCCCGCCGATTCGATGCTTGCCATCATCGACCAATCGTTTTCCACCATCCAGTGTTGCTACGCCAAGCGCTCCAACCAATGCTATTTTTGCTGCATCTCTTTTTTTAATCATAACCATCCATCGTGTGATTAAAGCCGTAGCTGCCTAATACCATAGGCAAAACAGTCCGAATGTTACGTTTGCGTGAAGATTGATAATCTACTGAAAACAAAAAATATTCCGCCGTTCTTGGCGTACATTCCCACACCAAAAAACTGGAGGCAGGCCGAACGGCTAAGGGAAAGAAAAACGCCCGCCTCTGGAATAAATTAAAGTGATCTCAGGTTTCAGCGAGGATCAAACTCTTCGTCGGGATCGGCGCTGGGCGGGCGTTTCTTATTATCATTATCGTGAGCTCCGCTGCTCATGAAATCGTGGGATTGTGTGGTGGGTATAGTGCTGCATCCTGCTCCGGCCAGACTAATAAATAGTCCCAACATGATAAATGCACGCAGCTGTGGCGATGGGCTGTTCATGATGAATACTCCCTGGATAATTTTTTTGAATTTTTAGGTCAGATGAACCGCATGCAAATCCGTTACGCGAACGTGAGTTCACGCAGGCGGACAACATGTGTCGCGACACAATAGGGCCGGGGTAGTTTTACAAAGGAATGACGAAAGACTTTAAAGGAGACAATCAGACAAGAAGGCGAAGACGCAAACAGTAATACCCCAAAGGAAACAGGCAAATGCTTGGTACATAAATCTGCTGGTAGAAAGCAGACACAAAACAACCATACACAAATCTTATAAAAAAACAAGAGTTTTACAGTTAAAATTTGTTAATTATACCGAGAATGGTTCTAATAATTGTGCAGTGCGGTAATATTTTGCTGGTTTGCATACATTGTCATTGCGAGAGCTTTAGCTCGAAGCAATCCAGAACTGGATCGCCACGCCTCCTACGGAGGCTCGCGATGACGGAGGAAAGCCCTAGGATATCACCCTCTTAAATCGGCAGGCTGTTGCATTAACACAATATTAATCGATGCATTATACAATCAGCCTATAGAAATATTCCACAGGGAATCAGCAACCCATGCCGCGTATTACGAAAGATGAGATTGAAGCTTTAGCCAATCAGGCGATTAAGAAAGCAATTGGCCCGGATTTTACAACGCAAGAAGTCATCACAGCGTATTGTGGTATCATGGGTATTACGCGCGAAGAATATACACCGCTTGTATTGCTAGAGTATCTCACTGCTGCAGAAATTTATATGCGCACTCATTATAGTGGTTTTTCTGCTGCGGGAAACTATCTAGATAGTGCCATCCCTAGCGTTAGGAATGCTTTGCGTCCGATACGTCAATATACAGAAACCGAGAGATTGCGATTGCTGGATAGAGAGCGTGATCTGCTGATGTCTTTACGGCATGGTCGTGAAAGAGGAACTATTGATAATGAAATCGTAAGGATTCTTACTTTTCTTCCATCAAACAGTGATGCGTTTAAGGTGTGGTATGATGATAAGATAGCCCCCGATTTATATAAGAAATTTCCCAGATATGTGACATTTGCTACATTTTTTCCGCTGCTCCCAATACGGGAAGGTGAAGATGCCTGGCCGCCTCAAACAGGAGTAAATTCAAAACCGCCCCCTCTGGCTGCTATGGCTGTTGGTGGTGGGTCAGGTCAGCAAGGGCCGGAGGATGATATTGATCCACGTACTATGGATCGACTCAAGGTATTTGCAGCAAGGGCAAGGAAGCATTGTGATGTGATCGTGCTGGATGCGGAATGTCATTATGATAATCCTGAAGTTACTGGGTTGCGGCTTGCCAGTGAATTAAAGGCGTTATGTCCAGAACTTAGAGTGGTAGCTGTAAAAGCGCATGGTAGGTTTACTAAAGATGATGAAATAAATGCAAACCGATTAGGTATCAAGCTTGCCACGGATAAGACGCATTCAGATCATGAGGGCAGTAAAGATGTGGACACTCTTTTAAAAGTAGCATCCTGCGTGCAGGAAACATTGGATAGCAGGGGTACCTTAACTGAAGAAGAAAGAAACGATGTTGCTGAGTTTAACCTCCGGGCGATTGTGGCAAGGTTAGAGAATGGTGTTACTCTAGATAAGGTGGCAGCTCTGTTAGAAGCGGCGCGCCATGCAAACAATAAAAGCGATATTGTTACTCTTTTAGATGCAACAGTGCGGCTGCATGAAGGGCTAAATAGCGACTCAATAAAAGAACCTGCAATCACGCAATGTATTAAAAGAGCCCATTTGTCTGCAAAGATAATAGGAGATGATGGCAAGGCGGAAATAGCTATGCAGAAGGCGATGAGAACAGAGCAATATGGAGTGGTAGCTAAAATAAGAAATGCCGGTGGCTCGATGCAGCGCTTTATAAAGATGATTGGAGAAAATGTTGGTGCAGAAAACCTCCCTGATTTTTTGGTGCGTATGGAAACCGAGCTAAAAGCGGGCGCTTTTATCAATGTCAGGCTGCCTGAGAATGCAATAAGAATGGTCAATGCAGGGGAGACTCCTCTGGATTATTACCTCAGGCTTGAAAGACTATATGATGAAGTTCATCAAGCAGCAGATCTTCCCGGTGAAGCTATGTCAGCCCCAGATGAGCACGTTGCTTCTTCTAAGCCAGTTATAATGCAAGCTATAGTTCAATTACTGAAACGTTACGGCGCTAAGACAAGTGCGGAGATGGATCTTAAAAATACTCCTCCCAAGCCAGCACCAAGGGGTGCAGTAAGCAGGTAAGGTTACCTACTCCGTCTTAATAAAGATAATCTTGGCGGCGGAGGTGATGACGGCGTCTTTGATATCGCCGGCGTTATAGCTGATGAGGTTATATTTTCCCGGTGTCGAGCCGGGCTTTAGCGTACGCAGCATCATGCGCCCGTCTTTGAGCTTAACGATGCAGGGCTTACCAAAGAATTCTGCCAGATTATGGTCGGGATCTTTTTTGCCCGTCTTTTTTGCTGGCTTATTATAGGGCACTGTCCAGCCGCCGCGTATACCCGGCACATTCAGATTGCGCTGCTCGGTATAATACACCACCCATCCATTGAGGAATACGGGTGCCATCGCATCACTCTTAATACGCACTGCCACCACATCTACCGGCTCAAGTCCCGGCGGGCAGTCTACTTTATCCTTCGTATCCTTGCTGGCGATAATCTGGGTGTCGGCTCCCACAGTGCCGCTGATAGTCACTTTGCATTCTGGTTCGAGGATGCGGCGAATCTTTTCCAGCTTGTCCGCCCGCAGTATGTGCGTTTTGGCGCGCAGAAAGTCGCGCACAGTGTCTTTGGGCACAGAGGCGAGTTTCTCCAGCGCGGAGATACTGAGGTCTTCGCGTTTGAGGCCGTTGCGGATGAGGGATAATAGATTGTCGCGGGTTACTTCCATATGGGGATTTTTCCCATAAAAAGAACAAGAAGTCATGCGGGAAGATTCCCGTTGACATATGGGGAATATTCCCATAGTTACGAATACATACAGGGGACAAAAATTATCGTCAAGAGGGCGCGGTTTTTTATCCCAAAAAAATACAAAAAATCACGTGGGCGCCAGCAGGCCAAAACGAGAATCACACAAGGGAATATCTATATGGCTGACATACTACATTTTAAACCGCACAAGGTGCTGGCCTGCGCTGAAGGGGACTTCCGCAAGGCGCTGGCGGCTATCACCATCCTCATGGATTTTAACGCTGAAGAGGCATTGCAACTCATCGACATCTGGATTGCGCGTGGGTTCGTGAGCGAAGACGAAGCGGCGGCACTGCACGCATTTTACGGCTGGTGGGCTTTATGAGCACCGCACCTTCCATATGGATGCCGCTCTATATCGGTGATTATTTATCCGACACGCTGCATCTGTCCACGGAGGAACACGGCGCATATCTGTTGCTCATTATGCATTACTGGCGCATGGGCGGTCAGGTAAAGCACAATAAGGCATTACTCCAGAATATCACGGGGCTTACAGCTAAGAAGCTTGCCAATGTGGTGTCTTTCTTTGAAGTGCGTGATGGCATGCTGAAGCATAAGCGTATCGATGCAGAGCTTGAACGTGCGATTGAGAATAAAGAGAAGAATAAGAGCCGGACAAGGAAGGCTAGACAAACACAGCAGTCACAGCAACAAGATGTAGTCTGTAACAACAGTACAGAAAGCTCTGTAACAGTGGGTGTAACAGGGTCTGTAACAAGTTCCCCTTCACCTTCATCGTCACCCTTACCATCACCATTACCAACAACATTACCTTTACCCTTACCTTTACCTCCGCTTCCGCCGTTACCTGCCTCAAGCTTTGTGCATAGAAGCTTTCTCGATTCAGTGCCAGCGGGCATGAACCTCAATGATTTTCAAAAATTATATGATGTGATGTGTAGTTTGCTGAAGGTGAAGAAGATTGAAAGAAGAGATCAGATGGAAATAGCGAATTGGTGTGAACGCTATGATATCCGAGGCTTTGCGTTTCCCCTCATCGAACAATGCCTGAAGGGCTACCGTGCCAAGAATAACGGGGCTTCTCCTGCTTCCTTAGTCTATTTCACCCGCATGCTGGAAGACAAATCCTCACTTACGACCGGACGTACGGTGCGTAATCTTGCCTCACAGTTGCGCAGCACATGAGTAAAAAGGAAAATAAAATGACACGTAAAAAAAAGAAAAAAGATAAATACTCCGCAGAGAAATATCAGAATCTGCCGACACGTGAGCGGTTAAGTCGTGGAGGCATCACCATCCACAATAATGCTGCCAAGGTTGATGAGCCGCTCCGGATAGATAAGCTGCGAAACAACGAGATTATCGATGAGATGCAGCATCTCTATGGCTTGCAGATACTCACGCTGTGGACGATTGCCAACCGACCGTTTCTGAAGACCACACAGTTTGAGCAACGCACTGGCTCACGCATTGTGAGTTTTGAGCATATTAATCTCACTCGCATGACGGCTGAGGAGCAGCTTTTCAAAACGATGGGGTATCTGCGCAAACGTGATCATGATTTGATCTGCAAAATCTGCTTTGAAGAAATGGGTGCGATAGAGGCGGGTAGGGATATGGGTTTGCCGATTAACAGCATCACCGTGTATGTGCGCGCAGCGTTTGATGCGCTGGGTGATGCGCTGGCCCAAATGCGTGAGGTAAAACGGGAACTGGAAAGGAAGAAGGAGGAGGGGGTGGTGTAGGGTATTTCTAAGGCCCTGTGTCATTCTCGCGCCTGACGCGAGAATCTATACTGTGGTTTGAGATCCTCGGGTCGTAGCCCGAGGATGACACTAAAAAAGAAGCCCGAGGATGACACTTAAATTGGCCTAAGGATAACACTTAACCAAGCCCTATATCTTCCGATAAATCTTTCCATTCAGGATTATGCTTCTCAATGAGATCAATTTTCCGTTGTCGTAGCCAGTGCTTCATATTCTTTTCTCATTGCAATGCTGTATGAATATAATCAGTCTCTTCAAAATAGACTAAGTGGTGCAATTTGTATTTGCTGGTAAATCCTTCGACCAGATTTATTCTTATTAATAAATTATTAACACTTATCTGCTAGAGTTTGCGGGTTATCATCCAAATATCATTTACGGAAGGAAGATATTATGAAATGGCCATGGACAAGAAATGAGGTGGCACCAGCAGATTCCGATCCTTCAGATCGTCTGTTAAAAAGATATGATATTGCGGGACTGAAGACCACCGTAAAAAAAAGCCGCCTAGATAATGGTCAGTACTACTATGATCTTATGTTATCGCCTGTTCCGAATATGGATGTTTTTTGGTCGCTTTATGGCTTGTTGGGCATGAGGGGATATGGTGGCGGTGGCATGACGCATCAAAACATTGGCCAAATAGGCATAGGGACTGTAAAATCCGAAAGTGACTTAGCGCGTGTATTGGCAGAATTTGCCCGGAAAATACCCGATGTTGCTACGCTGAATGAGTTTTATACAGCAGCTAAGAGGCAAGAGGGTGAAGTAGCTGCGCAACGTGAAGAAAAAATGGCTCAAGAAGCTACAGGGCCAGGCGCTGCCGCAGTTGTGGCATACCTTAGACAGCAAGGTATACAATTAACTGAAGCTCATTCTATCGGAGTGCAGTCTGTCCTTGTCAACGATTGGAAGAGCAGGCAACGCAGTGGCGGCGCTACTAAAACTAAATAGTTAGTAGCGGGTGACGCCTCTGCTGACCACGTATTGTATTTACCATATTGTGTATCCTCTGGTTATGATCTGAGGATGATAGGGAGCCTACTAAACTCCATGCTGCTTACCTAAGCCGGGATAGACAGCTTCCAGCATGGTTTTCAGTTTGATGTTTTTGCAGCTCTCAAGTATCGGTGTGCAGCGTATGCGGATGCGGTCGGTGCTCGCTACGTTTAATTTCATTTCTAGGATTTTCTCAAGCTCGTCTGGCAGTGCATAGAGAGCTGCAAGTCCTTGTCTGACCTCCGGAGGAATTCTTTCTCATGCATCTGGTAGCTTGCCGTTATATCTGGGCAAAGATGAATGAGGATGTAAGGGAGGCATCGTGCGGGAAGTTACAAAACTGCTCAGATATTCTGCACCTGCCAGTGCGCTGGTAAGTCTTCTGGCTATGACAGGATGATTATCCATTGCTAATGCAGATGCGGCAGATTCCAGGCAGTCCTTTAGACAAAAAATATAGGCCCGTCCGCTGAAGTAGGGATGATGGGTGAAGTTCCATACATCCACACATAACTCCCTGCACTCTGCGGTGTTATCAGGCTTGGGAGTAATCCGGCTTGTATGTGGTTTTGCTGCGCTCATGTGAGAGGTGAATCAGAGTTATTGCCCGGCAGCTAGAATCTTACCGCGCAGCTACCGAGTAGATATTATTCACTGTCACGATACCGGTATTACCACTGTTGGGATCGATCGTGATATCCGACACGCCGCTATTCTTGAACGTATTGCTGCTGATATTCACCCCGTCATTAGACTGCATCACATGCACACCTATATGGTTGTTGTTAAAAGTATTGCCGGTGATGCTGGTATTCTGATTGGGAGCACCCGGGTATGCTGTAAGGCTGATAGCGGAGTCCGTATTATTGCTGATGGTATTATCAGCAATAGTGGTGTTGATGGTACTCTCAGCAACAGAGATACCTACGTTGCCATTGGTAATGGTGTTGCTGCGTATAGAAGTATCGGTGCTATAGGAGAGTGCAATACCTTTTGTGGCATTTATGGTGTTGTTCGTGATGCTGGCTGTATTGGTATCGTACATAGTTATGCCCGTAATGCCCGCGTTGGTAATAGTATTCTTGTCAATATTTGCTCCTATGGACGCAAGCACATGAATGCCAAGACTTGAGGGATTCGTAATGGTATTGCCGGAAATAGTGATGTTGTCTTCATCATCGGCAAAAATGCCGTAGATGAGGTTGGTGCCGTTAAAAAAAGGACCGCTTGTCGGAATGCCGGTAATGCTGTTGCCACTGATAACGGTATTTTTTTCTCCGGAGGCATCAATACCATATGCATAACCTGAAATGGTATTATTGGTAACGGAACCTGTAGCCTGGTAATAACCAATACCTGTGGCGTAAGGGCTATTGTTGCCGGTGATAGTGTTACCATCAATGTTTATATTGGTATCATGGTCCAACGTTACAATGCCCATATCGCTGCCGCTTAGCGTATTATTGCTTATATTGATATTATGGCTGCTGCTGACACTCATGCTGCTGCTCAAGCCACCAATGGTATTGGCGCTGATAGTAGAATCAGTGGCATTAGTGAGTGAAAGTCCATCTAAAAAGTTGCCATTTATCTTGTTGTTTTTCACATCAACACCGGAGGTTGAGTAAAGACTGATACCCTCTCCCAGACTAAAGTTGACTTTGGGATCCAGGGTGATGGTATTGTGATCGATGCTGGTGCCTGTACCGTTATTGAGTACATAGATACCGCCCCCGCTGGACGTGATTGTGTTGTCGGAGACGGTATTATAACTGCCTGCGCTGTTGCGAACGCTTGTAGTGGGATTGTCGTATCCCATGCTGATACCAACAGCGTTATTGGTGATGGTGTTATTGGTAATATTATCACCTGTGTCGCCTACAACGATAATGCCTGCGCCGTAGGAGCTATCCGCATTGATGGCGCTGGTGGTGCCGGTGATGTTATTGCTATCAACCGTGGTGCTCTGGTTATCGGTAAGCGCAATGCCGTAATAGCTGCCGGTAATTTTGCTGTTGTTGGAGACTGCGGATCGTGTGTCATCTTGCAACGCAACGCCGTAATAGCTGCCGTTAAGGCTGTTATGAGTGACGTTGATTGTATCGCTGTGGCTGGCGCTGATGCCATAGGTGGGAAGATTGAAGACCACTGGCGGTTTGGTGGGATCAATGTTCAAGGATGAGCTAAAGAAATTCAAACTGTTTAGCGTGTTGTTATCGATAGTTACGTTCGAACTCTGGCTGATTTTGATGCCCACGCCTTCATTGGTCAGCGTATTGCCAGTGATGGTGTCGGTCTTGCTGCCATCGAGTTCGATACCCACATTATAAGCAGAGAGCGCAGTGCTGCCACTGGCGATATCGTTGCCGATAATGTTGTCGGTGATGGTCAGGTTATTGCTGGCGTCGAGAGCGGCAATGCCTGTTCCTGCATTCTGAATGCTATTGCCGGTGATGGTGCTGCTGCCATTGAGCAGTATGCCTGTGCCGCTGTTATTGATGTGGTTGGAACCTATGCTCGCCGTGCTGTTTGCGAGGAAGATGCCAATGCCAAAACCATTGAGCGTATTAAGGTCGGGAACCAGTAAATTAACGCCGCCGGACTCAGGTATAATGGTTGTACCGCTGTCGCCGATGATATTGGTGCCGGTGACATTGTTAAAGCGGATGCCGATGCCCTGGCCGTTGCTTAAGAGGTTGTTGCCCAGAACAGATATATCCTTGCTATCATTTACGACAATGCCGTTTGTTCCGATGGTGAGTGCACCACTGGCGATGGCGTTGTTGAGTATTACAACAGAGGATACGTTATCTGCCTCAATGCCGGTATTGGCGCCAGTGATGGTGTTGCCGACAATCTGTGCGTTGGTGTCGTTCTGCATCCCGATACCGATGCCGGATGTGCCAAGTGTGTTGCCTGCGACAGCGATGAAGCCGCTATCGTCTCTCAGGCCGATATCTGCTACGCCGAAGCCACTTACTGTATTACCTGCGATACTGACATCGCTGTCGCTTACGAGGCTGATACCTACGCTTTTTGTGTTATTCGCTGCTGCCGTGAGGGTGCCGCCAGTGATAGTTACTTCAACGCTGTTTGCCACGCGGATGCCGTCGCCGCTGTCGTTGTTCACTGTATTATTCCACATGTCGATCCATTTGCTGGTGTCGACCATGATGCCGTCAGCGACCTTGGCCAATGTACCAATTTTGTTATTCGCCACATCGAGCCCATTGATGTTGGTTAGCTGCATGGCTGTGTTTGCGCTGTCGATCATGTTATCGGTGAGCTTCAGGGTAGTACTGTTTGTTGCTGCAATGCCGGTAGTGTTATTGACGAAGATGTTATTGCTGATGGTGATACCATTGCTGTCTGCGATATTGATGCCTGCTCCGTCGCCAAGACCCGTAGAAACTCTGACAAGAGTTTCAGAGAGGTTATTGCCGCTGACGGTTAAACCGCTGCTTTTGGTGATATCAATACCGTCTGCAGCATAGCTGCTAATGGTGTTGTTACTGATAGTTCCCGAGGTGACGTTATTGAGAGTCATGCCATTCCCGGTGCCGACATAGCCGGTGTTATCAAGGATTGACCAGCCAAAAGTATTGCCGCTGACGGTAAGATTCTTCGTGTTATTTGCCAAGAGAGTGGTGCCGGTATAGTAGCTGTTGGCGGTATTATTCTGGATCGACACATGGTCGCCGCCATCTACGGAAAAAGCGGTAAGCACAAAGTCAGCAATGGTGTTGCCGATGACATTTATATTCGTGCTATCGGAAATGCCTATGCCTTTATCAACGCCGAAGCCTGTGTCAAACTCGCTGGCTTTATTATTGCTGACCGTCACATTGTTGGCTTTTTCAAGCGTAATGCCGATATAGCTTTCTTTAATGGTGTTATTGTCAATGACGCTGCCGTCGCTGCCATTGCTTACGTCAATAGCGGTGTGCGCATTGTTGATCGTGTTGCCGGTGACGCTTGCGTTGGTGGTGTTATTCAGCGCGATAGCGGTGGTGCTGAAGTTAAGAGCATTGTCTTTGATAGTAAGGCCGGTGCCGCCGGTGCTGGTGATGCCAGTGCCGGTACCTACAAGCGTAATAGCGTTATAGGTAGTGCCCATCTTGTTATTACTTACAGTCGTATTGCTGGTGTTGGTAAGGTTAATGTCAGCTAGATTAGAGCCGATAGTATTGCCATCAATGATATTGCCGTCGCCGCCTGTTACATTAATGCCTGCCTTGCTGGCGCTGATGCCGTTGCTGGTCACCGTGTTATTATTGCCAGCGGTGTTTTGGTTGTAGGAATCGCTAAAGCCCAGGCTGATGCCGGTGGCGTTATTGCTGATGGTGTTGGAAGTAATCACATCATTATTGTCGTTTGATTCTACAATACCGTATGTACCTTCGCTGGTAGCGTTATTGCCCTTTAAGATATTGCCGGAAATATGGACGCCGTCGTTACCATTCAAGGCAATATTGTACAGGCCCCCGGATACAGTGTTGCCGGATATAATGGATCTGGTCGTGTTTCTGAGGCCAATGCCATAATAGCTGCCGGACACGTTGTTATTCGTCACACTGACCTTATCGCTATCCGCAGCAAATATACCGATAGTGGGGAGAGTAAAGGGGAGCGAGGGGCCAAACGGGTCAAGAATTATGTACTGCCCTGCAGAACCTAGGCTGGTGAGTTTATTATTATCGATGCTCACATTACTGCTTTTATCAACAACGATGCCTACAGCATTATTGGTCAGGGTGTTGTTGCTGATGCTAATGGTGTCGCCGCCGGATGTAGCAATACCGGTATTGAAGCCGGGCAGGGTGATTGCGTTGTCTGCAATATCCGTGCTGACAGTGTTACTGTCGATAGTGACATTGCTGCTATCGATCGTCGCAATGCCTGCCATAGTATTGGTAATAGTATTATTTTGGATAGTACCGCTGCTGTTTTTAAGCGCAATGCCGGTACCGCTGCCAGTGATCTGGTTATAGCCCACGCTCGCTGTGCTGCCGTTTGCAAGGGTGATGCCGCTTGCATAGCCATTGATTTTATTACTTGCGAGTCCTTGCCATATAATCTCCTGCTGCCCCTCAAAGGAACCCGTTATGGAAAAAGCACCGTTCTTACCAATCGTATTGGTGCCTGTGACGTTGTCCAGGCTGATACCCGCGCCCTGGCTATTGCTCGAAAGTATGTTGCCAAAGATAGAGAAATTAGAGCTGTTCATGACGCCAATGCCATAGGTACCGCCGGTGATGGTATTGCCGACGATAAGGCCATCGCTACTGCCGTTTATGCCGATTTCAGCTACGCCGAAACCACTCACCGCATTGCCAATGGCAACAGGAGTCACGTCATTTACAAGACTGATACCCACGTTGTTCGTGCTGCCCGCTGCTGCAGTAACACTATTGTTAGTGGCGCTTACAATTCTGCTGTCTGCTATGCGGATGCCATCACCGCTGTCGCCCGCGATCTTGTTGCCGGATACATCGACGAAGCTACCCTTCGTTACCATGATGCCGTCGAGAACCTTGGCATTGGTGCCTATTTTATTGCCGTCTACTGTGAGCCCGCTGATATTGTCGAGCTGCATAGCCGTGTTGGCATTATCAATCGTGTTGTTCGTGAGAATTACGGTATTGGCATCTTTTGCGGCAATGCCGGTATGCTTATTTGTTATAGTATTGTTATCAGCGGTGATGTCCATGCCGCCATTGATGCTGATGCCATTTCCGTTACCAATACCGGTATCAATGTGGAACTCGTTGGTGGTGATTTTATTACCGCTCACACTAGCCTGGCTACTGGCGGTAAGTGCGATACCATCCTTGAGGCTGCTGATGGTATTATTCTGTATCGTTGCCCAAATGCTGTTTTGTACGTCGATACCGTTATCCCAGACAGCGCTATAGAGGGTGAATGGACCGGATACGAACTCACCAATCATATTATCGTTGATGGTGATGTTGTTGGAAGCAGTGTTATTACCCACTAAAATAGCGGTGCCATACGTGCCAAGAGTATTGGCGTTGATTGCTAGATCGGTTCCGCCATTGGCGATGATACCCGTGGTGAAATTGCTAATGGTGTTGTTGCGAGTTGTGAGATAGCTGGCGTTGTTGAGAGTGATACCTGTCGTTGGAGATGCAGGAATTTTTGAATCGTTGATAATCGAATTGTCGTGAATAGAAAAAGCATCAGGATTTGCTGTCTGGAGGACAGACAAGTGCAGTAGCTGGAATGAATTCAGTCCGCTGTTATCCACCCAGATGCCGTTGACGTTATTAGTAAGCGTGTTGCCGGCTACTTCAAACGCGCCGCTGTCGCTAATGCTTATGCCGGTGTTGCCGTTGCTGATGGTGTTGTTAGTCAGCTTGAAACCCTGCGTACCGTTATAATCCACCATGCCTCTGGCATCGACGCCGGTGTAAAATCCGGTGACGGTGTTGTGGTCAATAGTGGCATTGGTTACATCGGCTACGAAGATACCGGTGCTGCCAGGAAATGCGGGGTCAGCGGTCAGCTTGTTGCCGGTAATGGTGAGTCCGTCTGTACTGATGACGCTAAGGCCGCCTGCAACGCTTGTAAGAATGTTATTGGTGATGCTGATATTTTTAGTGCCTTCGCCGTAGAAAGTAATACCAGCGCTGCCGCCCATACCGTGTTCTTCCACATAAGCAGGAGCGCCTTTGATCGTGTTGCTATCTACAGTGATATTAGTGCTCTGATACCCCTGAATGTTTGAAACACCGCCGGTGATAGTGTTGTTGGTAATTTTTACGTCATTGGCTGTATCCAGATTAATGCCAAATCCACTTCCTGTGATGGTGTTGTGATCAATGCTGGAACCATCGCCGCCATTAGCTACGTTGATGCCGACGCTGTTAATGTTGCCAGTGATGATATTGCCGGTGACGGTATTGCTGGTGCCGGCACTGTACGCAATGCCCCGTGGGTCTTGGTATCCCAGACTAATGCCCACGGCGTTATTGGTAATAGTATTGGTGTCGATGGTATCGCCTGTATCGTTTATAGCTATGATACCAGCGCCGAATGTGCCATCCGCATTGTAACTTTGGGTTATGCCATCGATGGTGTTGCCACGGAGGGTGGTTTGGTTGTTGCTGTTCAGCGTGATGCCGTAATAGTCGCCAATAATGGTATTGTAAGAGACAAGGGAATTGTTGCCGCCTGACAGTGTGGCGCCTACATAGCTGCCGGTGATCTTGTTGTTGGTAATGCTGACGTTGTTACTGTCGCTGGCAAGGACGCCAAAGGTGATAAGATTAGTGGTAAAAGGAGGCTGAAACAGATTAATTAAAGTGAAAAAGTTTTTGCTGTTTAGGATATTGTTGTCGACAGTAATGCCAGTGCTTTGATTCTCAATCTTTACGCCAATGCCGTTATTGGTCAGAGTATTATTGTTTACGGTGATACCATGGCTGTCAGAAATATCGATGCCTGTATTATAACGGGAAAGGGTGGTGCTGCCGTTTGTAATGTCGTTGCTGACGGTATTGTTAGCGATACCCACATTGCTGGCGTTGGTTGCCAGGACGCCCACCGCAGCGTTGTTAATGGTGTTGTGATCAATGCTCGTGCCATCGCCGCCATTAGCTATGTGGATGCCGGTGGTGCTGCCCGTGATGGTATTGCCGGTGACGGTATTGTTGGTGCCGGCGCCGAAGATGTCGCCCAATACAGTGGCACCCATGCGGATACCGACATCATAATTGCCAATGGTGTTGGTGGTAATGAGATCGTTCTTGTCTTCCACCGAGAGAATGCCGGTGCTGCTTAGGCCAAGTTTCTGAGAGTAGTCGGTGGCATTGGTGCCGTCGATATTATTGTTGGAAACGGTGGTTGTGTCGTTATTTGACAGCAACACGCCGACGAATGAGGATTTAATAGTGTTCTTGTACACGGTCACATTGCCACTGTCAGAGACTTCAATGCTCATAAAGTGGTTGTGGAGGTTATTGTTGGCGATGGTTACGTTGGTACTCTTATCAGAATAGATACCGTGCGTTGGCATGGTGAATGCGAGGGTATTAGGATCAGTCGGATGACTAGTAAACTCGTGATCGCTGTCTACAATGTTACTGTCGATAGTTACATTGTTGCTTTGATAGGCGCGTATGCCCCCACCGTTATTGTTCAGCGTGTTGCCGATAATATTTACTGTGTCGCTGCCTGAAGTATCGATGCCGATATAGCTGTCGGATACGTTGTTGCCGTCAACAGTCATAATCTTGCTGTTATTGACTTTGATGCCTGCGTCATCGCCGCTGGTGTTGCTGCCGCTCACCGTATTGTTCTGGATGGTGACATTATTTGCGGTATCGACGCTGATGCCGGTTTTAGCATTCGTTACCGTGTTGGTATTAATGGAGGAAGCTTTGGCATTATTATGCAGTGCAATGCCCGTGCTGCCGCCTATAACTGTGTTGCTACCGATAAGAAAATCAAACCCCGAAAAGTGGGTGCCAGGAGCGGGTAGGGTGTTGGAGTCATTGACGCCCCCCATGTTGATGCCGGTGTCTTTGTTTACAATAGTGTTTGCCAGAATAAAATCATTCGCTTCGTGATCTCCGAAGATACCTGTGCCGTAGTTGCGGGTTTTGTCGATGACGTTAAGCGGTATGCCAGTAATAATATTGCTCAATACGCCGATAGTATTGCTGTTGCGCAATGTAATGCCGTCATTCGTATTGTTAATGGTGTTTGAAGTCAGGAATGCGTTGCTGCTTTTGTTCACTGCAATGCCAGTCTGACCGCCGGTGATAGTGTTATAATCGATATTAAAATTGCTGCTGCCCGTTGCAGATATGCCCGTAGTATTAAGATAGATATTAGCAGTATTGGGGCCTGTCTGTTCAACAAACTGGCCGGTGCTGTTGATGGTATTCGTGTCCACTACGACGCTGTTGACGGTATCAAGATTGATAGCGGTCAGCGAATTGTTAATGGTATTACTGAAGAGGAAGCTATTCTGTACATTGGTCAGATCTATGCCGTCATGGAAGCCGGTGATAGTGTTATCATCCACCTCCGCGCCGGTATCGCCCGTGAGAGAGATGCCGCTGTCATTGATGAATTTGGGATCCGCAGTCATCGTGTTATGGAGAATGGTAACCTGACTGCTGTTTACTACATTGATGGGGCGGGAAACGTTTTTGAATGTGTTATTCGTAATATTTACAGCCTTACTGCCACTGACGAATATGGCTTCATCGCCGGGATGATCGCCGTTTGCGTTGGCCAGAACTCTGCCCGTGAAAGTGTTGTGATCGAGCGTTATCGCAGTGCTTCCTAGAATATTAGCGCCGAGGCCAAAACCATTAAAATTATTGCCCGTGATATCGACATGATCGCTGCCGCCCACTTCAAGGCTGCTGCCCTGGCTGTAAAGCGTGCTGCCTGTGAGGTGGATGTTGTTGCTGTCTTTAATATTGATGGCCTGATTGACGCCGGGGCTGTTGGTGGACACATTGACGCCAGTGAGGGCTACATTGCTGCTACCGGTTACCTTGATGCCGGTGTTGTCGCCATTATCACCTGTAACGACAGGCACTCTGCTGGTGGTGGAGGTGTTTTTGACCTTAACGCTGTCGCTGTTTTCGATGTTAATGCCGGTATTGAACTGAACAATGCCATCATTAGTGAGGTTGATATTATTGCTATTTTTTATATCAACGCCTTTTGTGCCATTGAGCAGGTTCGTGGGGCTTACTCCTTCAACGGTGAGGTTGGACACGGTTACATTGCTTGCGTTGTCAATGCTAAGGCCAGGAGCTGTGTTGGCGGGTGAATTCTGAATGACTGTTCCCATTCCGCTGCCATTTAAGGTCAGATTGGATTTGCCGTCTAAGGAAATATCTTCATTGAACGTGCCTTTGCCAACATTCACCGTCGCTTTATTTGCCATGCCTATCGCGTTGATAGCGTTCTGGAGACTGCCGCCAGTGTGCTGGTTAACGCGTACGCTGTTGCCGTTTAATGAGCCGGCGTTTTTGCTATATAAATAGCCTTTGTCGTTCACATTAAGCGCATTGCCTGCGGTAAGCGTGCCATCAGTAACGGCAACGTTTTGACCACTTACAGTGATATTGCCTGTATTTGCTTTGCTGCCAGAGGCGCTGATATCGCCTGCCAGAGTCATATCGCCGGCGCCGGAATCGAGCACAATCGTGCCGCCTTCATTGCGTGCGCTGGTGGCTTCAACGATGCCGTAGTTATTGATGGATTGTGAAAGTACATCGCCCGCGGTTTTAGCGGTCATAGCAATGGTTTCGCCTTTGATGGTGCCGTCGTTGGTCAGCGCTGCGGACATCGGCTTGCCGTTTTCATCAAATGCATGCTGGTCGGTGGCTTTATCAACGGAGAAGCTGTAGAGCTTATCACCGTAGAAATCGATGCTGAAGGTTTTGCCCGCACCAAGTACGACAGCGCCGCCTTGGCCGGTTTTCTCATTCACCTGAGCGGTGATGATACCGTCATTACGTACGCCGGGGGCAAGGAGTGCAACAAGCCCACCGTTTTTGGCAGTGATCTGACCTTCGTTAATGATGCTAGCGGTAGTATTTTTGCTAGCTTTATCAAATTTATAGCGTTCTCTCTTAAAGTTATTGTTGCTGATATCAGCCGTGCTGGCGATGAGGCCTGCAACGTTGGTTTGTGAGCCTTTACCGAAGAATACGCCGTTGGGGTTTACCAGTATCAATTGCCCGTTGGCATTAAGTTGGCCCAGAATCTGTGAAGGCGAGTTACCGCCAATACGGTTAAGTGCCACGGAGCCTGCACCGGGCTGCACGAAATTGGTGATTTCGTTGGTATTAATATTGAAGCTGCCCCAGTTGAGAATGGCTTTGTCGGTGGTCTGGGTAATGGTGGCGGTATTCCCATTTTGGGACGATGTTGCAGCACCGGAAGTGACTGTTAATCCTTGTGGATTGGCTAGCGCATCATTTGCCCCCATCAGCCCTGCCAGTGAGAATGCGACGGTTGCAATCAAACCAGTATATAAAGATGAACTGCTGTAGAGGCTGCGCTGCATCATGAGTAAGACTTCCCTTAAAAATTCGATTATTCGCCCAAAGTGAAATATTTATTAACGATATATTAAGGAGTTGCAAGGGTTAATTAGCACACAAATTTCTTACCCATTGAATAAAGGCTAATCTTTCTTGGTTTTCTGCAGCAATCTTCACCAAAATGTAACATTCACATTGGTTGCTCTATGGTATTTTTAAAGCATAAAAATTCACTCTAAGGCACGATGGCTATGAATAGATTAATAAGAGATATAGGGGGGATAGGCATAGCCGGGGCGTTGGGTGGTGGCCTAATGTTTGGTGGATGCAAACTAGAGCAGCGCGGTGACTTTGTGGTGGCCCGTGCCAATGATGCAATAAAGCATGAAAATAATATTAAGGAATCGCCAAAATCTTCACATGATAAAAATCAACATGTGCCTGAGATAAGGCCAAGCGTTAAGTACCCAAGGTTAAGCAAAGTAGAGGGATATGTAGAAAAAGGAACGGGACTTGGTGTTATAGGCACGGGTTTGATCATGGAGGCATTTGCTCTGTTTGTTGCAACGCGTCTTAAGCATTCAAATAAAGCCTTTAATGGGGATGGCCAGTTAGATCCTCATATGTGTGTGTTGATGTTGAACATATTTAAAAATGTAAATCCCAAAGACTTTGCTGCAGAGGCTGAAATGGCTTCATCGGTAAGCTGGCATGAATTATGGCGGGAGTGGAGAAAGAGCCACGATGATTCAAAATTTAAGACGCACAAAATAATACGGGTATGTGAATTCGCACTTGCGGTGGCACAGACCTATTATCTTAAGATTCAGGATTCAGGTGATAAGGCTTTAAAAGAGCAGGCGTTTACTAATGTGAAGCAGGCAACATTCCGCTTAAGAGCGGCGCAGATATTGACCTGTATAGAGGTGCCAGCACCACGGCGCGAAAGACAGATTGCGGCTTTGCAAAAGGAAATGGGAATTAGCACTGGAGCTGAACGTTAGGAGGATATTATGGCATTCGATAAAGTAAGAAAATTTATAAACAAACACGCAACATCGTTGGGAATGGCGAGTATTCTGACCGCCGGAACAGCTACAGGCGGCGGGCTTATCTATAACGGACACAACGCTGTGGCTTATGGAGAAGAAATCATAGCAAAAGCGAAGGCAGACCTGAAACAAGTCGAAAAAGAAAATCCTGCGGAAATAGAATCTCTAAAGCCTGTTGCAACAATGGCTACTATGCAGGTGCAGGGTACGATAAATACAGGCAAAACTATGGAAGGGGTGGGTGTAGTAGTTATTGCAGGCGGTGTTTTCGGCGCTAAACTTTTAAAGGATCGAGAAAAAAGAAATCGGACGTCGTTTGAAAAGTTTGAGGATCACCTTAGAAAAACGCTACCAAAGGGTGGGGTGGGGTTAAATTAATATAAGCGAGAGAGTACTCAGTTCACTATTCATACATTATCGTCATACCGCGGCGCGGGTGGCGGTATCTCAAGCCAAGTTCCGTGTTGCCTGAGATCCCGCTGTCAAGCAGCGGGATGACGTGTTTTTGAAGTTACGCAGTGTAACAACGCCGATTAAATCGCGGGATGACGAAGGAGGCCTAATCCGGGCAGGTGCTTGCGGGGGTGGCAGGGCTACTGCTGCCGGAAGCGCAGACGGCAACGCCGTTACTAGGTGCCAGTATCTTTACGATATCTGCTGCACCGAACATCAGTGCGATGCCTACAGCGACTATCATCGCCATGCCGTTGGATATTTTACCCATCATGGCGCCGATGCCCATCATGATAATAGCCAGCGATGCCATTGCCCGGCCAGTAGTGCCGGTGAACAGCGCGACGATATTACACAGACTATCCGATATGGCATTGCCGGTAGTGCCACCGCCCACAGCAGGAGCATTGGTTGCCAGCAGATCAACAATAGACTGTGCGCCGAAGATAAGCCCGATACCTGCTGCTGTAACCAGAGCGGCGGGGAAGGAGATTTTGCCCATCATCGCGCCGATGCCCAGAATAATAACGGCTACGGAAGCGAAGGCTTTGCCGGTGGGGCCTTGCAGTATTTTAATGAAATTAACGACGGTGCCTTCCAGCGCGTTGCTGGGGGTGTTGCCATAAGAACAGGGCGGTAATTGTGTTGTCAGTAAATCGACAAGACCGACCGAGCCGAACATCAGCGCAAGGCCGACTGCAAACAGCATCGCCATCGGCCAGGAGACTTTGCCGAACAATGCGCCTATGCCCATGATAATGACAAACAGGGTGGCAAGGGCTCTGCCGGTGGTACTGCGCATTACAGTGATGATGGAGTTAAATGCCGCCTGCACGGAGTTGGTGGCATTGGGCAATGCGGTCATACCAATGCTACTGGTGCCGTTGGGGTTCTGGGTAGAGGTGGTAGAAGTTCCGTTGGGAGCGGTGGTGGTTATGGTCTTGCTGCCATCAGGATTGACGGTGGAAACGGCGCTGGTCTTGCTGCCATCTGGTGCCGTGGTTGTTGTTGCGGTGCTGCCATCGGGCTTGGTGGTGACTTCTTTTGAACTTCCATCCGGATTTTGCGTGGTAACGGTTTTGCTGCCGTCAGCGTTAGGGGTAGTGGTAGTAACGGTTTTTGCGCCGTTTGCGTCAGTCGCAGTTGTGACAGAAGAACCATCCGGCTGTGTGGTGGTTGTCGTCGAGGATTTATCGGCTGCATTATAAGCGACATTAGTAGACGACCCATCTGGCTTAGTGGTGGTGACGTTGTAGCTTCCGTCCCCTGACGTGGTGGTCGTTGTTTTGTTGCCAGTGGTTGGATCGGTATTAATAGTGGTGGAGGAAAGCGTTTCAGGCGCGCCGTGATTGGCAGGATAAAGGGTGCTGCTGCCGCTGCCATCCGCATTCGATGTGGTGACCGTTGTGCTTCCATCCGGATTATACGCATTGGTAGTATTCGAGACGGGATTTTTATTGGCATCGGTAACGTTTATGTTGGTGCTCAGCGCTTTGTTTGCCGGGTCGTAGCTGGTGACGGTTGTTGAGGTATTTCCAGTGCTGGGATCGGTGGTTTCTTTGGACACTGCTTTATAGCCACTAGGATAGGTGTCAGTGGTTGAACCATCTGCGTTTTTGGTACTGATTGGCGTGCCTTCGAAGGGGCCAGGGGGAGTGGTAGCAGGCGTTGTGCCGCCTGTGGCAGGTGAAGTAGTTGTTGAAGTGGTGCCTGAATCACCGGGATTGAATTGGCTGGGGGTGACGACAGAAGTATTGCTTGAGGTAGCGCTAGGATTAGACGGGATCACGCTAACGGGAGTATTAGTGCCAGGAAATATAATGCCAGGAGGAATAGGGGGATTTGTCGGGCCTGGCTGCAGGGGAGCATTGGGCTTCGTCATCGTTGTATTGCTGGTTATATTGCCACTGGCATCACGGGTTACAGTATTAATGCCTGTGATGTTGCTACCATTGACGTAGGTAGTGTTGGTGGTACTGGTCCCGTCAGGATTGACGTGATAATAGGTGTTCGATACACCCCCTGTGCCTCCGCTTACATCGAGGCTCGTTATAGTTCCGTTGGCATCTTTTGTAACGACGGCAGTGCCACCATTGGTGGCTTGCACGCCGTAGGTGGTGACGCTTGTGACGTTACCGTTGGCATTGTACGCGGTGTCGGTGGATGTACCATCAGGACTTCTTGCGGTAACAAGAGTTGAGCCATCAGCATGATGTACAGTATTGGTGATTTGGCTGCCGGAATTACTGACGGTGGGTGCAGTGGTAGGGTAGGGGTTGGGACCTGTAGGATCACCGGGCTGTCCGGTGGGCAGAACTACGGGGTTATTGCCGAGATGTACCCCTTGCGTGTACCCCGTATTTGGCATTGTGCTGGTTGCAACAAAGATGCCAAGAATAAGTGCCAGTTTCCAGAAATTGCGGGAGGTGTGAAATTGCATAAGTCTTTTCATTATAACAGCAGGCCCATAGGTTATCTAATGAAACATATATGACAGAAAAGGCAAAAAACCAATTCGTTTCAATATTGTGACAGGGAATTGTTAAGAAAAGATTAAGCCACCTCAATGCGGTGCGGGCGGTGTAACCGAATGGTAAAACATTCTAGCCTGCTAGCGATGTGCCACGTGATTTAGCTGGCATACTGGCGACGGCTGCTGCACGTGCTGCTACATTTTCTTTCGGGAAATGCACCAGCCTTATGTTGTGTATTTTCATACGTTCCAATTCTTCACCTGCATACCGGATTATCTCTTTGCCAAGCGGAGTGCTTCCGAGTCCGCTGCCGATGAAATACACGGATGTGGCTGCTGCCTCCGCTTTTTCTGGTGCTGACCAGCCGTTTGCAGGCACTATGTCCCGGGGTTTTCCGCTTCTGATTTCTGCTATCAGCCGTGCTATATATTTTCCTGCAAAGCGTAACGTGTTAACGTCATCAATATTGGCTACGTAATTGCCAAGCGGAGGTTTATTCTTTTCAAGTCTGGCAAACGCATTGATGGTTGGCCCCCGGAACAAATCTTCGGCGCGTATAGTATAATCCTCTTTGAACATCACGACCTGGTCGCCAATAGCTGCGCGATCTTTTTGCTTTGCTTTTTTCTGGGCTTCAGCCTTTAATATGCGCGCTACCGTTTCCATCAAAAACCAGTCACCATCTTTTTCAGCTACTTTTAATCGCAGCTTGCTCGCATGGCCATCCGTTGCAGGCCTGTAATTGCCCTTTGTATCAAACTTCACTATCGCATGCCCGATACCGGTGCCGATACCCAGCAACCCCACATGCTGCCCAAGCAGACTGTGCTTGTCGAATTTATTACCTCGTTGGTCGACCAATTGCAGCGACTTTGCCTCACCGGTCTGAATAGTGTCTATGATGCCGGCAAGCATGGCATCACCATCATTGATAACATGGATAGGTGGTGCGGGCTGTTTGCCTTTTGCATTTACGGTGGCAGTATAGCGTTCCTTCAGGTTCACCCCGTCGAATTCATTCGGAGTCAGGCCAAGATTTGCATTAGTGCCAGGTTTAATAACACCTTCTTTGAATCGACCCGGGCTGCCGATACCCACCTCTACCAGAATGCCGCCAAGTTTTTCTGCTTCTGTGCGTGCCTGTATAATCATATTGGCGATCTGAGCGGCATGGGGCTCAACCCCTTTTTTGGTTTTTTGCTTTAGTTCCCAGACATGATCTTTGGATAATTTGCCGTCCTTCATCTCAAATAATTGCGCGTCCACTCCGGTGCCGCCAATGTCAATACCGAGATGATATGATTTTGTGTTCTGAACTGCTGCTGCAAATTTTTTTGCTTTTGTCATAAGAGGGCCGCTTATTTGTTATTATGCGGGAGCATTAAAATAACAATGTAAATGGAAAGCGTTAATTTACGGTTAATGCGGGATTAATTAACTCTGTACGACGCCGGCTTCCATCAGCACCTTATAGGCTTTGGGAGCCATATTGCTGATTTCGCGCACCATATGCACGCCCTTGCCTTCGGTGATTTTTACAATCATGCCATCAATGGCGATGGCCACGGTTTTGGGTTGCATATCAGGCTGGTGTTCAAACGAAATATGATCGGCTGGAATCTGCGCTTCATCACGCGCAATATTGAGTTTTTTTGCCAGCTCTATAGCAATATCTTCCATGGCTGTGGCAATACGAAGATACGGCGGGCGACCGTCTTTGCCTACCTGATCAGACACGACTCGCACGCCCCATTTTTCGTGCATCAGCTTGGCCAGTTTTTCGGCAAATGCCCGAGTTCTTTCTTCGACTTCCTTAGAGCTTTCTGTCCAGTCTTCGCCATCTGTATCTTCGGCACGTTTGGGCTTGCGTGATAAACCCATTCTTACCGATAATGAATTGATAATATTTTTTATGAATTCCATATACCTGCCTCTAATCTTAGTCTGCGGGACTATACCATAAATAGCAATATTTGAGAGATAAAATTGTGATGTGTTATGTTGCATACTCTCTATAGTCGTCATTCCAGCGAAAGCTAGAATCTAGTCTCCCATAACCGTCATCCCGTGGCTTGACCACGGGATCTCAAGCCACAGAGTATGACGCCTGAGATACCGCTATCAAGTAGCGGTATGACGGATGTGTAAAAGGCTGCTGGCCTAACTGTAGCGCTTCTGGAATATAGATTCCTGCCTGCGCAGGAATGACGATTGTAAGATAGTCTGGATTGCTTCGTCGCCAAAGCTCCTCGCAATGACAGTTAAATACTAGCCACTAATAATGGATAGCCCTTATACTCATGCACCATGAAGAAAGCTGCTTATTCACTACTCGCTTTTGTGTTGCTGCTGTCGCCTGTGCATGCGCAAGAGAAGGAGAAGTATGATCCGACGCAAACGGATTTTCCTTCGATTGGTCGTCCCGTTACGCCGGGTGAACCACCAAGGCCCGTATTGCCGCCGACACCCACAGGGGCTTTGCCCACAGCGCCTGTTGTAGTTGTTCCACCTATATTGGAACCAGAGACAAGTGCGCCACGCAATCCATTGGAGCTTCCTTCGGCAGCGTCGATACCGTCGCCACAGATAGGGCGTTTTTCTACGATTCCGGATCCGGTGGTGCCTGCACAGAAGCCGATTGTCGCACCGGTGATACCACGTTTTGCTGAAATACCCACACCGGTGGTGCCACCGCAACCACCTATTCCTGCGCCGGTGATTCCGGAAATGCCGCATATCGCAACGCCGACATTATCGTTTAAAAATCCGCCGCCGGAATTGCCAACCCCTTCGATTGCATTGCCGGCTTCGCCATCAGTTGCGGCACTGCCACCTATTTCGGCGATACCGGGACCGAATTTCATTCCGGCAGAAGCAGGGGGTAGTAACGCCGCTGCTATTGCCGCCAGCAACTCTTCGACTCCGATTGCTTCGCCGCAGTCACCCTTTGCGTTTGGTCAATCTTCGTCGCCTATATCACAACGCACGCCGCTTACGCCGCTGGCGCCGTTTGTATTTGGTCAGCCTTCGACGCCGATACCGTCACGCTTAACGCCGCAACCGCTTACGCCTAATCCGCAGGTGCGTGAAGTGCTGGCACCGTATAATTTCGGGCAAGCCTCCACGCCGATTCCACGCACCACTGCACCCGAACCGCAACGGCCTTATACGTTTGGGCGTTCGTCTACGCCGATTGCCTCACCGCAAGTATCGCGCCCGCTTGGAAAATCTTCGACGCCCAGCGGGCCTTCTTCCTCACCACGCGGACAAAGCTCCTCACCGCAGGGAACTTCTTCTACGCCCACCGGTACGTCATCGACGCCGCAGGGGCCGTCATCCACACCCAGAGGCGGAAACAGGTAGGGGGTAAAAGGGGACTAGCCGTCCCCGATTTTGCTAATAACCACCCGGATTGCGCTGTTTTATTAGCGGTTTATTAACCTGTAAAAGGTACAATTCTCTGAGAATTAACCAGAGAAAGCCGGATGACTGTAAAATCCAGGATAGGGCCCGAGCCCGAAATAGATCCCAAAAAAAGCTTCATGCAGAATGTGATGGAGTTTGCGGGGAAGAGTGAACCAAGAGTCAATACTGTTTTAATTGCCGCTGCTTTGGATATTACTCCGGATATTTTGTCACCCAGGCGCTTACAGCAACATCCTCTTGCCAATCATCAGACAATGACACGAAAGCAAGCAGAGGAAGTCATTGCCCTTGTCGTTCCGCCAGCATTGCATGATGCATTTCGTACGCTCAAAGGATATCCCGAAGCTATGATGGATGAGATGCTGGAAGTATTACTCACTAAGCCCCTAATAGCTCCGGATCTGCAAATACTGAAGGGAAAGACGTTCGGCGCTCTTGTGCAGTTTAATTTAGCACAGAAACAGCGTGATGGCAGATATCTAACCTATACGGATTGTGCAAGGCCGGACGTATCTGCATCAAGTATATCCGCACTCATTAACGGTCGCATGAAATTCCGACAAACAAAGGGATTTAGGTTGCTTGATGCACTTTCTTATGAAGCGAGTGTAACAGGATTTGAAGATTTTTGTCGTGAGACAGCAGATATATATAAAAGGTATGAAAGGCGTAAAGAGAAGTTTGGGCCTGCTTTGTTTATTACCCTCTATCCTGATGGGATAATAACATCCGGTGGGGTTCCGGGTATGGCAAAAGATTTGACACAGCAGACTATTAACCAGGCGTTGGGCTATCAAAATAATAATTGGACACATAATGTTTTTTATAACGCTTATGCTCCAACCGATGCGGAAATAGAAGTGCTTTTGCCTGTAATGAGAATGTCGACTGAAGAAGAGTTTTACCGCAAAACAGGAGAAGCAATTACACGCTGCCCTGATTTTAAAATGCCTGTTGCAAAAGTTGTTGTGACCGAGGAGCTCAGTCGATTAACAAAAAATGTTCGCGTAGAGCTTGGAGTTGAACAAAGTACACTGGATCTCTATTTGCGTAAGAAAAACCCTGATGTTTTCGAGGGGCCTCTTACTATCAGGGGGGCATTTATACGTATGTTGGAGAAAAGAAAAATTCGTACAGATTTGAGCCCGGAAAGACAAGATGCGCTTGCCCATGCACTGGGTTGCAGCTCCATGCATGAGTTTCGTGAAATAGCTACGCAGATAGAAGCAGTGCAACGATTTCGTGATGCACATCTTGTAACGAGTTTAAGGACACTTATTGAGTCAGGCGTGGTGGTGTCAGGGGAAATCAAAATAGCATTGTCTAATCGAAGGCATGAAACGAATCCCCGGTTTACACCCGTGCGCGCTAGAGAAATATTAAGTGAGCTTGGTATCACAGAAGTGCAATTGTACCAGAATACGCAAGTTGCAATGACGCCCGCAACATTAGAGGCTTATGCAGATGTCACCCGATTTCTGGAGAAGGCTGATTTGAAGCGTTTTGAAGAATACGAATCAGGTGCTATAGCTAATTCTCGTGTAGGTAAGCGCGATAAGCGACCGCCGATGCACAGACGAGAACAGAACGGAGCAGGCAGGGGCTAATCCACTCCTACTGAAACCGAAAAGACAGTGCGCAGTTCATGCCACTGCCATTACTTTGGCTTAAAGAATATTGCTGGGTTGCACCCCCTGCGCCGCCGTTATCATAACAGGTAGTGGAAGAGGGGGATGTGGCCGAGGTATCGGAAGGGCCAAAGGTGGCAGGGCCTTTCGCGTATCCCGCGGTAGAAGATACAATATAAGCTACCGTAACGCGTCCTGTTTGTGGGAAGCCGTCGTCGATCTTCTGATCAATGTTATAGGCCTGCCATACGGTGGTTCCGGGAATTGAATATTTGGCTCCCAGAAAAACACCGTTGACGTTGGTTATCACGGAAATGCCAAAATAATTAACACCGTTGGTGGTGGCGCCGGTGGTGCCAACACCACCGCTCCAGACATACACATAATTACCGCTGCCCAGTTTTGCTTCGGGCGAATAAGCGCCTGGTGTTGTTACACTAAAATTTACAGAGTCCGCTGTGGCAGTGTTAAATCCACCCTCAACCAAACCTACCTGGCTTAAATCTACCCAGAATAACCCTTGCTCTCCTATGGTTTGTTCACCGCCGTTGTAAGGGCAGCTTGAGCCACCGCAACCGGTGGTTTGTATAATGCCATTGCCATCCCCCTGCGCGGCAAAATTGCCTCTTGCCACAAATCCGAACTGGGTAGCAACCTGCGCATTTAAATCCCCTGGCAACGCGCCGTATTTACCCTGAAATGTGCGGGTGGCAGTATTATACTTCTCAATTTGCGAGATTTGCGCGCGTATCTGGGCGGCCCGAATCATATCTGTACCCACCAGCACGCCGCCTATGATCAGGCCGATGATAACGAGTACAATCGAAAGTTCAATGAGGGTAAACCCAGTCTCATTTTTTTGCATATGAGGAAAAATTATAGACGATTTTACCTATGAGCGCCTCTCAAATTTTGTAGCAGCAACAATCTGAGCGGCTTTATTTAAAATTGAATGTAAGTGCGCAGTTCATTCTTTCGGCATTGTTGCTCATGGAATAGAGCAGGGGTGCACCACCGGTATTGTTATTATCAAAGCAGGTAGAAGTGGAGATTGCAAGATTGGATACGGTGGGGTAGGTCCAGTTGGTACCTACCCAGTAGCGATTTTGCACCGCGCCGGTATTGCTGATGAAGGCAGCGTATACATTGCCAGTGGTGGGTAGCCCGTCGTCGATCTTTTGATCGATGCTATAGGCTTCGCGTACCGTGAGTCCGGGGTTGTTATAGATATTCGCTGCGCTGGAACCTGTAGGTACTGACAGAGCAAAGCGGTTAACGCCGTACATACTCCAGACATACCAGAAATTGCCGCGGCCTATTTTTGCTTCCGGCAGATATTGGTTAAATGCGGTAACGGCTATGTTGGAAGGTAGTGCGCTCGCTATATTTTCGTTGGGAAAGCTGCCTTCAATAAGATTGATATTGAGGCCACCCGCATAGGTTAAATCGCCCCAGAACATGGATGTCTCGCCGCCGAATTCGGCCATGCCGCTATTATTGTTATCGGAGGCGGCGCTGGTGATGCCTTCTATGATGCCATTGCCATCACCTTCACCAAGATACGTACCGCGTGCGGTAAAACCAAACCTTGTAGCAACCTGTGCATTTAAATCCCCCGGCAGCGCGTCGTATTTACCGCGGAAGGTGTTGACGGCTGTGTTGTATTTTTCAATCTGAGTGAGTGTGGCGCGTACTGAGGCTGCGCGCACCATATCTTGCCCTACCAGCACGCCGCCGATGATGAGGCCGATGATGACGAGCACAATCGAAAGCTCGATGAGGGTGAAGCCGCTTTGTTTGCCCATAGTACGATCGTGTATAGCATTTACTGGAACTGAAAAGAAAGTGCGCAATTTACGCCAGTGCCGTTATTTATTTCCAGAGAGTAATGTTGTGTTGTGCCGTCCACAGCAGTTTGGCCATCTGCGCTGGTGCTGTTATCAAAGCAGGTAGAGGAAGATCCTGTCGTTGCAGTTGTATAAGAGGGTAAGGTGGTGTGCGTGATAGAAGTGCCGGCAAAGTACACATCCTGATGGTTGCTGATATTAGTTACATACACGGATGTAACCCTTCCTGATTGCGGTAATCCGTCATCCGTCTTTTTATCGATGTCATACGCTTCTTTGACGCTGAGCCCCAGATTTGTATAGATGTTTCCCCACACGGTGCCAGTAGGCACAGAGATGCCGTAATAATTTACGCCGGCAAGATTCCAGACATAAAAATAATTACCTCTGCCTATTTTTGCGGTGGGAAGATAATTGCTCATTGCTGTTAATGGTATGCTAGCTATGCCAAATCCAGCTATGACCTGATTAGAAAAGCTTCCTTCAATGAGATTAATCTTCAACCCATTAGCATAAGATAAATCTTCCCAGAACAGTGCAGTTTCTCCAGTGAATTGGGCAAGCCCACCGTTTTGATTGTTCGACGACGGTGACCATATGCCTTCGATGTTGCCGTTGCCATCGCCTTCGCCGAGATATACCCCGCGTGCGGTAAATCCAAATTGCTTGGCCACCAGCGCATTTAAATCGCCGGGCAATGCGCCGTATTTTTCCCGGAAGGTATTCACTGCTGACTGATATTTTTCGATTTGCGAAATGGTAGCCCTCACACCCGCTGCTCGGACAAGGTCTTGTCCTACCAGCACCCCGCCGATGATAAGGCCGATGATAACTAGCACGATGGAAAGTTCTATGAGAGTGAAGCCGCTTTGTCTGTTCATAGTATGTTTATGTTACTCACTGAAGCCTAAAAGATAATGTGCAGTTCAGATAGCGTCCATTGGACTGACTCATCGAATATTGTTCTGTCACACCTGCGGCATTATTGTTGTCGTAGCAGGTAGTGGTGGAAGCAGGAGTGGCGATAGTGGTGGGGCCACCCGTGATTGGGTCGGAAGCACCGCCTGCGCGGGCCCCATCCGCCCATGCAACGCTGCCCCACAGATAGAGTGCAGTGGCTGTGCCTGATTGCGGCAATCCATCATCCATTTTTTTGTCAATGTTATAGGCTTGCGCGACTGTAAGCCCTGCCATGGAATTAATACCACCTACACCCTGAAGGGTATTGATGAGCGAGAGGCCAAAGTAATTATAACCATCCGGAGAATTGGTTTCATTCCAGCCACCGCTCCAGACATAAATATAATTACCGCCTCCTAGTTTTGCTTCCGGCAAGTAGGCAGCAAGCGTTGGGCTGGATACGTTTGTGATAGTGCCGGGTATGGTGGTGGCGGTGGCGGTACTAAATCCCCCTTCAACTAAGTTGACGTTAAGTCCATTGGCCGTGGTAAGGTCTACCCAGAACAGGGTGGTTTCGCCTGCGCCCTGCCAGACGCCCCTGTTCTGCCCGGCTGAGTTGGCACGCACGCCTTGTATAACGCCATTGCCGTCGCCTTCTCCGGCATACGCGCCACGCGCAGAAAATCCAAACTGGGTGGCAACCTGGCCGTTTAAATCACCGGGTAGCGCGCCGTATTTACCCTGAAATGTACGGGTGGCGGTGTTGTACTTCTCAATTTGTGTGATGGTAGCGCGAACTTGAGCAGAGCGTATGAGGTCCTGGCCCGTCAGCACACCACCAATGATGAGGCCGATGATGACAAGCACGATTGAAAGCTCTATGAGAGTGAATCCACTTTGTTTGTTCATGGTACTATAATACTGGTACTACTATAGAGGAGAGAGGCTGTAAATGCTTCTCAAAGTAGCTGCAAAAAATAATCTGAGAAATGTTTTTTTCAATTTTTCATTTTTCACTGTTGACATGTGCGTGAAGGAAATTTAGTATTTTTTCCACAGTGAATATCTATGCATTCAAACCCGCTTCCGGCACATGCCGCAGCGGGATTTTTTTTGGCGCATGGCGCCCCATTATTCCTGTTTATAACACTTATATTTATGTGTCATGCTCGTGCCTGACACGAGCATCCATTCTTTTGGCCTGAGATCCTCGGGTCGGAGCCCGAGGATGACACCGAAGAAACATCTCATCACACATTATTTCTCATTTATCCTATGTATAATCACTTCGTATCCGCAGAGCGTAGTCTCTGGTGTGCGGTGATTGAGCGGGCGTTTTTAGATGCCGGATTTATTGCGGAGCCACGCGGTAGGCACCGGGAAAGAAAAGGCAATGATGTTGCCACACATGTCTCCCGCATGGATTACAATGAAGCGTTGCATTGGTTGTTATTTGACCGGAAAGATTTTATACGCGTATGCAGCTTTGCCGGTGTTACGCCATCGGTAATACGAGCGGCAGCGAAAGGATTTTTTAATTAAAGTGATTAACCTCTTCTGGCAGGACCGCCACCGGGATGCGGACCGCCGAATTCAAATCTTGCGAGAATGTCTGACAGAAAGTTTCCGGATTTGGATTTAGGAGATGTTTCTTGAAAGGTCTCTCCAAGTAAAGCAGTTTTTAGTTTTCTGATGCCGTTTTCTTTAAATTCTATTGCTGCTTCTCTTGATGTGAATGCCAACACTATATCATGATGACCGGAAATAGAGAATTCCGGATAGATAAGCATATCCATGCCGCATTTTCTTGATGCATTTTCAAGAAGCTTTGCTGCCGCTTTCATGGTGTCCAGACCTCCAGAAGGGCTGTCTAATCTCAGAGGTAGTATAGCACTGTATTTGTCTAACGCCGCTGATAACAAGCTGTGGCTAGCGTGGTGTAACTGGGACTGAAGGGCGTTCAGACCATCCTGCACCTGCATTCTTTTTTTGGGATCGATGGGTTCGATAGTATCACCGACGCGTGTGATATGGTCTAAGACATGTTCGGCAAAGGCTTGTGCATTTTTTATGTCCGGTGCATTCATATGTTTCTCTGATTTTTAAAATTATTTTCCATACGGACCAAGTCCGGAATCACCAAGCTGAGTTGAAGAATTACCTCTTTCTCCGCCGCCCGTAAATTTTTCTTTCCAGCCGGTTCCTCCGCGGTTTTCTATACGATTTCCTCCACGATTCTGCCAGCCTAAGCCAAGCGATGTGACAAGAATGGGTATGCGTTTGGGATCGACACCTTCGCGCAACAGGGTATCCAGTTGCTTGTTCATAAGCATGCCTATGATGGTTTCTCCTTCTTCGCCGGCACGTTCTGTTGCCAGCTGAAAAAGTGTTTTTCCGGCATGTTCACCACTCAGTTTGGGGTTAGCGTCTTCCAGCCTTCCGGTCTTAAGTAGTGTTCTAAGTTCAACAATGCCGTCTTTGCCTTTGCCAACTGTTTCTATCAGTTTATCGACAGGGATGTCAAAAATTTTGGCGAATGAAGTGTTTTCTAATGCGTGCTGTTTAGTATCGGATTTTGTAGTAAGGTCTTTTAGTGCAGCGCGGTGTTTCTCATCGGCTACATAGAAGATCACTGCCTCAAAGTTATTATCGTGCCCCTGAGTTGCAGCCTGGCGACTGATGAGATAAATCTTCAGCATTAAGTCACTCACTCCCACAGCAGGAGTGGGCTGAGCTGCAGCACTCGTTATGGCGTACTGAAGTATACGGCGAATGGCATCTGAGTTGTCTGCATCAGCAAGGACAAGTTCTTTAAGCCTGTCATACGGCTTTGCGACATCTTCTCTCAGTACATCCTGTATTGCGTCGCGGAGCACAATATCTGAGGCGGTATCTGTCATAATCCTTCTCCCAAAATTATTTCAGTATCTAAAAATACCATATCTGCTGCTCCCATTAGAACAGAGAATTATTAAGATTTGGTTACTTTATAAGAGGGGACTAGCCGTCCCCATTGGCATTCCATGCCAACTCCCCTGCGTCACTAACGCAGAACCATTACTCTTCAAGGGACTAGCCATCCTCATCCCCAATTCCCTTATTTCCCATTTGTCCACCACATGCTCACCCCATGGAAACCGTTTCCCGGACCGCAAACTGCGGCGCTGGAAAGTAAAGCCGATATTCTTTTTTACGGCGGTGCGGCGGGGGGAGGGAAGACCGATCTGATTATTGGTGCAGCGCATACGCAGCATCAGAAGAGCATCATCTTCCGGCGCGAATATCCGCAACTCTCTGCTATCATCGCACGCACGGCGGAGATTTTGGGAGAAGAAGAAAAGTTCAACAAATCCGAGATGGTATGGCGGCTCAAAAACGGGCGTGTCATTGAGCTGGGAGCCGTACAACTCGACGGTGATGAAAAGAAATATCAGGGGAGGCCGCATGACCTTAAAGCTTTTGATGAGCTTGCGCATTTCAGTGAAAAACAATTCCGCACGCTCTGCGGCTGGCTCAGGAGCATCGACTCGGCGCAGCGTTGCCGCATCATCGCAGCGGGTAATCCGCCAACGGAAGCGCAGGGCGAATGGATCATCCGCTTCTTCGCGCCCTGGCTCGACAAAGCCCACGCTCACCCCGCGAAGCCGGGTGAGCTGCGCTGGTTCACGACACTCGATGGCAAAGAGACTGAAGTCGAAAGTGGTGAAGCGTTCACGCACAAGGGTGAAACCATCACCCCGAAAAGCCGCACCTTCATCCCCGCGCGCGTCGAGGACAATCCGTTTTACATGGCGTCCGGTTACAAAGCGACGCTGCAAGCGTTGCCCGAACCGCTGCGTGCGCAATTGCTCTACGGCGATTTTAGCGCCGATCATACAGACAATCCTTACCAGCTTATTCCCAGCGACTGGGTTGAAAAAGCAATGCTGCGCTGGGAAGAAGGCAAGCCGGATGTGCCATTGTCCTGCATCGGTGTGGATGTAGCGCGCGGCGGAAATGACAAGACCGTGCTGACGCTGCGTTATGGTCACTGGTTTGACAGGCAGCGTGTCTATCCCGGTAAAATAACATCCAGAGGTGATGCAGTGGCGCAGCTGGTGCTGGCGGCACGCGGCACGTCACACTGCAAGGTGAATGTTGATGTGATTGGCGTAGGCGCCAGCGCGTTTGATGCGCTTCATCGTCATATTGGTGATGCGGCGATGGCGCTTAACTCGGCGCAGGCCAGCGATATCGGCGATCATAGCGGGCAGCTGGTGTTTGCAAATAAACGTGCGCAGTGGTGGTGGAAATTACGCGAATCACTCAATCCTGACAATGAAGACAGGATTGCTTTGCCGCCCGACCGCGAATTGCTTGCCGATTTAGTGACGCCCAATTTTATGCTGACGATCAGAGGTATTCTGGTGGAAAGCAAAGACGCGATTATTAAACGTATCGGCCGCAGTCCTGACAAGGGCGATAGCCTCGTCTATGCGCATGCGATTGTGCATATCCCGATGGCAGGCATGCTCGATTATTATGCTGCGATGGCGTTAGGGGTGAGGGAGTGAGGCGTTAGGCGTTAGGCGTTAGGACTTGTGCCATCATATATGTGCGATGACAACATAAAGTGTGGCATAGACAAGGGCCTGAGATTCTTGTCGAATCATCAGGCCCGCAGCGTATTACGTCATAGTAATCTGACGAGTATTCTAACTTTTACTACCAGTCTTTGCAATCGCACGTTACGATGCAGCTATAACCCACAATAGTATGCTTAGGGCCGTATATCTGGTGGGCTTCCGCTGCACCGAAATCCCAGCCTCTTGCCTGGCAAGTGGGCTTTGCACTTTTACCACAGGCCTCTGTTGAGAGGGTCGTAACGGGAGGCAGGGGATGAAACGGTGGGTATTCTCCATGGGTGGCTTTATAGCCGGCACAACCATTTATCAGGGTGTCTGGCGTGCCATGGCCCGATTTACCGTCAGCGCCTGCAGCACTTTCCGCAAATGCCTGACCAGAAAGAGCCATAGTAGCTACGAGAGTTAAGGTAAGAAGTAACTTTTTCATAAGCGCTCCGTAAAATGTTTTGTACTATATGCGTTCCCAGTTTTGGGTGCTGCATTTATCAAATATGACACATAATAATTAACGAGAGGTTAATGATGGCAAGGAAAGGATGAGATTAGGGATGTCATGCCTGGGCATTGAGCCCTAGGGATCCATTCAGAGGCTAGATTATTGCATCAAGCGTGAGAATGACACGGTAAGTAATTCCCCCTTAACGCAAATTTAACTAACTCCTTATAATATGGCCGTAATGGTTTTATTGTAAGGGAAATTAAGAATGGTTAGTAGATACGAACAAGCAGAAGTAGCGGCATTGGTAGAAGCACGACATCCGGCGCCATATCAAACTCCGATGTGGGAATACTGCGTTAAAGTATGCGATAAAATAGCCGAGCACACAGGATTTGGTAAGGCTAGTGATACAGTGCCTTCGAGCTTAGATAAGCGTCAATTGTTAGTCGTGCCTGAGAAAGGGCATATTTTAATTTTTAATGCGGGAGAGCTGCAGCCAACTTTACAGTCAGCAATAAAAGAAGCAGGCATTACATGCACCACAGATGCTGAGTCTGGCCGTTCAGGGCTTACTCCAAGGGAAAATGTGTTAATCGTTACGGTAACCAATGAAGCCGATCTCAGAGCATTCGGCGTCGCTATGCATAAAGCTGTGGGATGTGCTGACGCAGGACGATCCATGGGGGCAGCGATTGATGCGGTGAATAGTAGGCATGATAGCCAGCAGCAACAGCCTCGCGGAGAGCCGCGTGGTGGAAGTGGCTTTGAGCAAAAGAAATAGGAGTACGTCTTATGGCTTATGCTGCTAAATATAATATCTACTCATTGGTAACTGCGCTTAGCAATGCAAAGAGGGCAGAAGAGGCAATTACCAGGCTGACCGAGCAATTTGTTGGTGAGTGTAAGCGAATTGCAGGCAATTTTGGCTTCGATTTTTCCATTGGTGTTGAGGGAGATGAAAAAAATGTACCCAAGGGTCGCCATATAAGGGTTTGGCCATTAACAGGTGCGATTGAACTTTATGGTATTGACGCAGCACAACAGGGGAAGCTCCAAACAGCTCTAAGGGGAAGTGTTAAGAGTTGCCAGCCTCTAGGCAAAAATGGTTTGCGCGTTCTTGTCGCAACTGGCACTGAGATTAGAGCGTTTGACGCTGCTATGGGCGGTTTGTTTAAAAGCACTGCTACTTATCAAGCAGCTCCTGTCCATGCTATTGGATATCGTATCCATGCAATACAAGAGCAGCAAGGACGAAAGGCGCGTCATATGGAAGCAGCAGATGCTGTCAGAGAAATGTTTTTCCAAAGGTGCACCGCAATCGAAAGGGTTTTTGGAGGAAAATGTGAGGTGCTTGATAGTAAGGAAGCGTATGATGCAGCTCTTGATGCTCCAGCACCTGCGGGGCAGGCACTTCATATAAGAGCCTGTTCGGAAACAGGTGATATGCGGCTTTTTTATCCGCAGGATGATGCGGGAAATATAGCAGCGTTTGATGATGCATTAAGAACCGCTTGTGTACAGCATAAAAATGATGAAGCTCAGCGGACTTTAGACGTTACTGTCACTGGAGATACCATTGATCGTTTTGAAGAGTTATTGAGGGTAATGCGCAAGGTGCCAGCAGAGGGTGCTGGCGATAAAGGTGAAAAGCGCTCACCTTTTAAGAAAAGATTTCAGTCTAGTGCCGCTAAAAGACACCTCTGAACATTGATAATGAGGGTCCTGAAGTATGTTCCCCAAGACCCTCTAGGTCGATATCTACACTGCGACAGAGTGAGCGGTGTTTTCTCTTTCATGATGATGTTCGTGGTGATGATGGCTATGCGCGTTGCGCGGTGGTTCGGCGTTGACCTGAGAAGGATGGAATGCAGAACGGGGAGTGCCCATCTGCTCCGAGATGGTTTCACTGAATTGCTGCAGTATGTCTGTCTCGTTTTTGCCGTACGCATTCTCATGATTTTGTATCTGCGTAAAACTTGCTTCGGAAAGACTATAGCTGAGTTCCTCAGGTGCAACAGGTGTCGCACAATGTGATGGTGGCACGCATACGTTTTCCTGATGCGTGGGCGCCGGAGATGACTGTGTTACAGGAATAGGATTCGATGAGAGACCGGAAACTCCCCGCATCAACGCACCAAACAACCCCGCCTTATTTACGGGCGTGAATGTCATACTGGTGTTTGCGACAATCGTTTCTCCCGATTGCGGATGATTTGCCTGCGCGAGCATGGACTGCTCGTCGGCAAGAAATGCTTCCAGGTTACCACCATCGTCTGCCGAAGAATTGAAAGGAGTCAGGGACGTATTGACGGCATGCGACAAAGTGCAATTATACTCATCCGGCGTCATGGAGGTATTGCACACCGTAAGTATGGATTCGAAATCAAATGTGCCATCCGGCGTGATGGCTTCATAATCAAGTCGGGCAGTGTGGCCAGTTTCAGCCATAGTAGTGGTGTTATCCGTAAATGTGGTGATCTGCGCTCCCCAGCTCACAGGAGACCACACCGCGCCACCGGAATTGGGAACGACTTGAGCCGGCTGATTCTCTAATTGGGCAAGCTCGTTCATAAACGCAGCGCTATTTGTCGGGCTGTCCGGCGCTTTCGTTACCGGATTTCCTTCATTGAATAACGCACTTAAGAATGAAGAGGTGATGGTTGTTGTCATTGGCAAGTACTCCCTTTTGATTACGTATAATTGCACAAAGATAGAACGTGAACGAAACACAGCGTGTTTCATTTTCCGCACGCATTTAAAAAGCAAGTATTATGCCAATGATGAAGAGCGGCTGTGAAAGCGAGCGAAAAGAAGAGGGAAGAGGTGAGTGGAAAAAATTGCCGGGAGAGAAGGTGTTTTATTTAACTATCATGCCGCACTTGTTGCGGCATCACCTTCAAGTCCAAATCCTTTTGCTAGCGTACTGACGCGATCTTCCAAGCTAAATGTCGAGGCTCTAAGGCCAAGAAGATATTCGTACTCCGGGGCATTTGGATTCAAGTCTTTTAACATCTTTCCCCACACCAACATGCATTCCTCTCGCACTTTAAGTTCCCGACGGTGAGCAGAAAATTGCGGAACATAAATGAAATTTGTTAAAGCAGGTTCTTGCTCATCAGAGAATCTTCGCGAGGACCGCACGTCGGGAGGAAATGATGGTGGGGATTACCGCTCTGGTGTCTTGCTTTGGCGTCTTATACTTTTGACGAGCCCTGCAATCGCAGTCCCCACGAGCCCATAAATCACTTCGCCGTCTGCCGCACTTGTGTTCATCGACTTGTCAAAGCATTCTTCCATGGCTCGCGCTATTTTCGGCGAATCCTTTCTCAATTTGTGTAAATCCATTAATGCTTTGTCCTTTCCAGCGTGTATCGTAAATCCACCTTGTTTTTCTTCTTGCAAGAAATACTTCCCATCCGACAAAGCCACTTGATTGCGCAATTCATCAAAGGCTGCTTTCCCCTCTTTGGATGCATCTTGCATGTGCACACTTCCACGGCCAGATATAAACAATCCGACTGCAGCGGCGAGGCTTAATGCTTTGTCAGTAAACGCCATAAATGGACTCCATTATTGTTAGTTTCATTAATCGCGCCGCAGCCAATTGACGCTTAATCGAACTTCCGTTACTTGCTGGCTTTAAGAGCCGTTCTCACTACATAATAGCGCATAAACGTTAAAACTTCCTTAATAGACAGAGGCATCTCTACGATCCAAACTGAATCCGAGAATGAGTCTTGGCGAGCATAATGACCCAACGTGGATCTTTTGTTGGCGGCTCCGAGGTGGCCTTTCTTAATCAACTGGGACGGTTTTTATTGAAACGGGTATGAGCAATGATGCCATACGCACATCGAAAAAGGCTCCTTTTTTACACATTCTCTTACACATACACATTGTTCACGCAGTATTCACGATGTTTTTCGGCATGTTATATGAGTCAACATTAAACCCCGCAACAAGTGCGGGGTGACAAGATGGGGAAGCGGTATGACGAAATGTAAAAATTATTCTTCGTCTTCCTCGGCTTTGCCGACCCCCAAATTATCGAGATCTGCTTTTTTGAATATCAGGAAACGTACACTGCCATGACCTTGCAGCGGCTCACGATGACGGTATAGAAGACAAATGAGGATCAGAAATAAATTAAAACAGACTATTAGTGCCTGCACCTATAAGAAACTTGCCTTTGAATGCTGTAAGTCGTGCAAGAATAAGCTCCTTAAAGCGTTCTACCGATTGCACATCTTTCGGTGTGCCGTGCTGTTCTGCTACCTTCCGCATGGCGGGTAGTACCAGACTAGAATCGCGAAAGTTAGTGAACTGTTCTAGATCATAAATAGTATCGATAGGTATGTTATTAGTTCTCTCATCGATCGTTAGGTAATGGCTGCTTGCGTAATCATGCGTGGGCTGCATCGTAGCAAGTTCCTTTATGCCTTTGCGTAATTTTTCCACTGGTGACAAGGCATCACCGGGCTGTGTTCCTAATTCAGTGAGGCTGCTGGTCAGATGATAAGATGCCGCCATATTCATAAGCACATTCAAGAACGGATCAGTTGATGCATCTGCCAGGCGGAATTCGTTTCTGTCCCGCTGCGGTATTTTAGGTTCAATCCGTTCCCAGGCTGCATCGTTCAGGGAACCTAAATGATGGGGAAAAAGATGAGAGCGTGATAGCCGCGGGTCGGAATCAATCGAAGGTAAAATCAGCGCCATGTCTGTGCACGCAAAGTGCTTAAGTACATTATTCATTGCCTGCCGATAGGTGGGAGTGGTCATAAGATTTTCTTGAGTTTTATCTGCAGCTCCTACCCAGTGGCTCACATTTACGTGTTGCGAATAGCTTGACTGATCATCGGCCGGATTGAAGCTTACGCTATGATAGGAAGGCCCCTTCTCCCGAATGCGTTTAATAAGCTGATGCGGTGTATGCGGCGGCAGCGTGTCGGTATTTTGGCTACCTTGCTGTGAGGCATGATAAAGCGAACTAGTAATGGCTTTCCCCAATACCGCTGCTTTGTTAGGTCTAAGAGGGTATGTGACAACTTCAAACCTCCCAAATTTATAGGGGGGCGTAAATGGGTGTATGAATTCAAACCGTTCAATGACAGGTGAGGGCGTTGGCGAACCTTCTCCGGTTCGTCTCTCGCTTTCATAGAGGTTCGCTGCCTTAAAGGATTCGGTAATGCGCTGCTGCATGGTTTGCGCGAAAGCATTTGCTTCTTCCGCGGTATCAAAGGATTGGGTAGCGCTTTTGGAAATACGAAATTCCTGCTCAAGCCCAATACGTGTTTCAATGCCCTGAGCGTGTAGCGCTTTATCAAATAAATGAACGAAATGCAGCGAGATACGCTCCAGTTCATCTAAATCTTCAGTAGAAAGATTATACTGAGCATGGGTAGCGTGTAGTTTAAAAAGCGTATTCGGATCATTTATTGACATGGCCCCCAAGTATAGCCTATGGGAGGTTAATATAGCGTTAAAATGGCTATTACTCTTCGTCTTCCTCGGCTTTGCCGACACCCAGATTATCGAGATCTGCTTTTTTGAATATCAGGAAGCGTACACTGCCATGACCTTGCAGCGGATACAGGTCTTGCTTAGTAAGTGCGCCCTGAAGGTTGAGTTTCTTAATAAGAAGCTCTACCGGGCTGAAGGGGCCGCGTGTGCCGCCACCTTGCATATTGTACAGCCGCGCGCCGTTATAAAACTCCGGTACTTTGGTTTTATAACGCACGATGCCGTGCTCGGCAGGCATGGTTTCCCACGTCGTGGTTTTAAGCCACCCGATTATTTTACGTTCTTCAGGTGAGAGCTGTAGCTGGCTGAGCGGTGTCAGCGGTTTTTCTGCGATTTGCATGCAGGCAGTATAAGCGTAATTTATATTCGTACAATGGGCACATTTGGTAATAGTATTTTAACACTTAGCTCCTATATTCGTGATTCTGATGCATCTTAAAAGCAGATATAAGGAGATATAAGGGAATGGAAAATGGTCGTTGAAATGGATAAGGAAGTGTTCGTTGAAGAATGCAGAGTTATTGCTGAAAGCAACGAGCTATCCTTTGTAGTAGATAAAAAAACAGTGTTGCTTCGCGGAAAACAAAATGCAGAAGGTGTGGCGCTGGGTGAAGCGGATGGTACTGTCTTGAAGGTTTCACCGGCTGATTACACGATTAGTTTAGCGAATACAGGCGATGCAACGGTATCGCTTGTACAAACTTTCACCCGTTCGGGTCTGACTGTACATACGAATGAAGGGAAGGGATTTTCTCTCAGCGGTGCCCAACCTTCTGAAATGCTCGAAATATTGAAACAGGCATTTTCTACTGCAAAAACAAGAATGAGAATTCCTCGCTGAGATGGTGCGAGCGTACCCCTTAAGAGAAGTTTAATATTGCCTGCTGCTGCCTTTAGGACGTCCACCTTTGCCTTCGCCATGACCTGTTAAAACGCGTGTGCGTTCAGGTTTGGGGTGCTTATGTTCTTTATCACGGTGCCTCTCTTTTTTTAAGTGCTTCTTAGTATGCTTTGCATCCCCATCCCCATGCACAGCCTCAATATGTGAACCAATTCCCAGAGTTTTCATGTCGGCTGCTGATAAAATAAGAGTATTATTGGCTACTCTTGAATGGGTGTTCAGAGAGAAAGGCCTACGAAGCAGTGAAAATAATGCATGCATTCCATGGCTGTTGTGCTGAACATCGGTCAATAATGTTTCATACGTTTCTTCGCCATTCTCTAGAGGGTAGGGACCGATCCAATGTGCCTGATCACGAAGCCAATGATAATCGTCTAGCATAAAGCTAGTGTTATCTGCATTTGCTCTAATATAATTTTCTGGCGTACGTTTCTGCATGGGATTCACTCATAATGCGTTGAGATAATATCACTCTATTCTGCCTTATTTAGCATTAAGAAATCGTTAAAATGTCTCCGTTTTTCCTTTGGTAACGGAGGTTTCTGTAACCTGTAACCTTTATATTGCTCTATGACCCAGACCCCACTTTTGCCTTCGCTTATTACGCGAGTTAGTCAGGCTGCGCGCTATGCCATCAGCGGTGTTGCGCCCGATGGCTGGTTCGGCCCGCAACAGCCGCTGCAACCCATCGCACCTGCGGATGTTGTTGGGCGGCGGTTCGATTACCCATCCGGTTATAACCTGTCTTATACACCACGCTCTTACGAAACATTGACGTTTGACGATCTGCGCGTGCTTGCCGATAACTGCGACATTTTGCGCTCAGTCATTGAGACGCGCAAAGATCAGATGGAGGTACTTACATGGGCAGTGCGTGTTGCCGGTTCGCATAAAAATGTGAGCGATGATCAGAAGCGGCGCATCGATGCGATTACGCAGTTTCTCCATTGCCCGGATAAGGAACATAGTTTTGCGCAGTGGTTGCGGCAACTGCTCGAAGATATGTTCGTGATAGATGCGGTGTGTCTGCATAAACGCCGCACGCGCGGTGGGCAGCTTTATGCGCTGGAAATCATCGACGGCGCGACGATTAAAATTCTGCTCGACGATTCAGGCCGCGCGCCGATGCCGCCAGACCCTGCCTATCAGCAAGTACTCAAAGGCGTACCCGCTGCCGACTATACACGCGAGGAATTGCTGTATGTGCAGCATAACCCGCGCAGCCATAAGGTCTATGGCTACAGCCATGTGGAGCAGGTGATGGTGACGGTGAATATTCTCATCCGCCGCGCGATGCACCAACTCGAATATTACAAAGACGGCAGCCAGCCCGATGCGTTCGTGAGTCTGCCCAAAGAATGGAATCAGGAGCAGATTGCCACGTTCCAGAAACATTTTGATACGATGATGGCAGGCAATCTTGCACTGCGCCGCCGCGTACGTTTTATGCCAGGGGATTTCCGCTATCAGGAAACCAAACAGCCGCCGCTTAAAGATGCGTATGATGATTTTCTCGCGCGCATCATCTGCTTTGTGTTTTCGATTTCGCCGGAGCCGTTTGTCTCGCATGTCAACCGTGCCACCGCCGAGAGTTCGCATGCACGCGCGATAGATGAAGGGCTTGCGCCGCTCATGCGCTTTGTCTGCGGGCTGATGAACCGCATCATTAAAACGGAATTCGCCTCGCCGGATTTGGAATTTGTCTGGCAGGATGTGCGCGAGCAAGACCCCAAACAAGCCGCAGAGATCGACGTGGCGTATGTGGGCGCAGGTATCATGACGGTCAATGAGGTAAGGGCAGGGATGGGGGTGAGTCCTTTAAATATTAAAGGGGGTAAGGTATTGCCCCCGCTGCGCTCCCCCTCTAAAGGGGTCGTCGTGAAGAACTCCTCCGCGTACCCACGCGAGGATGACAGCGTAAAAAAAACTTTAGTGCACTGAAGAAAGATTACGACGAAGAAGAATACGATGATGAGAGTGATTACGAAGATGATTCTGGTAGTAGCTTTGATAGCGGCTCTGGAAGTAGTGATGCTGACTTTGACTCTAAGCACCCACGCTGGCCAGCAGGTAGCCCAGGCAGCATAGGCGGAGAGTTCGCGCCCAAGGGCAGCGGCTCAGGCAGTGCGGGGGCAAGGACGGATGTTGCACCAAAGGAATACAGCGGAGATGATAGCATAGACTCCGATCCTATCGGCGGGATTGTACTTCCTGCGGTGGTGGTAGCAGGTGCAATTATGACTGCTCCGACTGCTGGCGCATTGCTGGCGGAGGAAAGCGGAGTATCCTTTGCCGGAAGTGGTACTGCTACCGTTGTTGGAGCAGGAAGCGCAGAAGGCACGGTAAGGCTACTCGATAATACGACAGCAGCACTTGATAATCCTGCAGAAGGTACGGGTGCTGAGGTAACGGCAGATGTGGTCTCGGAAATATCTAATACCATTACAAGAGCTCGTCAGACTATTGGAAACGATGGAATGTTTGTCAGCAGTAAAAATATAGCTGAAAATGTTGCAGAACAATTCGTGGGCGATAATGCAAGACCCATATATGATCGTGTGGGTAATATGGTAGGAAAGATCAGTGAAGATGGTACAAAAATCGCAAGGTATACGAGTATTGAAAAGTTAGATGCTTATATAAATCTTGAAAATAAGCCTACCGGAGGTAATTTACATATAAGGTGGTTAAAATGACAGAGAATGAAATTCATATACTAAAAACAAAAATTGATAATGGAACTGTCAGAATTAGTTTTTTTGATGGCGAAGAAACTATTGCAAAAATACTTTCTGTCTCAGAGCCTGAGAAAGATATAATTTTTGATGTGGTTTCAACCAACCGTAACGATAAGTATAAAGGAAAAACAGGAGCTCATCTTGTGCGGTTTGATGAGGTAAGCGCTGTATCATAAATATTTTAAGCTATGACAAATAATTTCAAGAGTTTTGTTGGTGATTTTAGAAAAAGCAATGTGCACGATGCAATTGGCTTATACGAAGTCATTGGCTGTATACAAAGAAATTTTAAACCGCATGATACTGAGCAATTAAAAGAATTAACATTTGATTTAGTAAAAGAAATGCTCGCTGAGGGATTTCTTGCTGTGTATCTGTTTCATTCGGGTGCACATAATGTGCCTTGGGAAAATCAAGATGTAGAGTGCATTATCAATCGTATAAAGATTGAGTGGCAGACGCTTAGTAGAATTCCCAATATTGGTGATATCGTCTACTTCGATTTGTCGGGTTCTAGCAAATCTCATTCAGGATAAAGAACTCCTTCGCGTACCCACGCGAGGATGACAGCGTAAAAAAAATTAATAAAATGCGTTAAGACCTGCTCTTGAGAAATAGGTAAGAATGTCTTACACTATAAGAAAAGCGGGAGAGCAGGGTGTATAATCTATTGCGGTATTGCAGAGGGGGTAGCAGTCGCGCCAGGAGTTTGCGCGGCTTTACGTTGTTTGAAGTATCCATCGTACTGGTGATTGTCGGGCTTATTATTGGTGGCGTTCTCGTGGGGCAGGATATTATTCGCTCTTCTGAAATGCGTGGCACTATCAGTCAGATTCAGCGCTATCAGGCGGCTGTTCGCGCCTTTGAAGAAAAGTATGATAACCAGTTGCCAGGCGATCTGAATGCCAAAACTGCCACGCGTTATGGATTTACAGCAAGAGGTACCTATCCTGGTATGGGAGATGGCAATGGTATTATCGAAGGAGTAAATGGCGCTGGCGCAACCTTTAACTGGGGTACAGTGCAGATGACTGGAGAGACCTTGATGTTCTGGGTGGATCTCACCTCTGCCAACGGTCTTAAAATAAATTTGATTGATGGAAGTTTTAGTACGGCATCGCCCACTACATTATCGTTTGTCAATAAAACGGGAACAACTATTGATCTCTATCTGCCGCAGGCGAAAATGGGGCGTGGCAATTATGTCTATGTATGGAGCGGTGGAGTTGGCGGAGCAGTGCATGGGGTAAGTGATGGTATTAATTATTACGCTATCTCTGCTGTTTATAATCTTGATCATTTAGGCATACTTGATTCCACACCGGGTATGACGGTACGTCAGGCCTATGATATAGATAAAAAGATTGATGACGGATTACCGCAAACAGGTAACGTGACTGCACAATATCTGCAAGGTATTATCGCCCTCACCGGGCCGGTATGGGCAGCGGGCGGCGGTGTAGCTGGAACATCGGACACCACGGCTACAGCAGGCTCATCGACGACATGCTATGATAATAGCGGCGTTGCCGGAATCCAGCGATATTCTATTACGCAAAGTAATGGCAGTGGTCTTAACTGTGCCCTTTCCTTCCAATTTCAGTAAGAGAGATAATGTTGTACCATCCTAAAAGCGGCTTCACGCTCATCGAACTTTCCATTGTACTGGTTATTATAGGACTGATTATTGGCGGGGTGCTGGTCGGGCAGGATCTCATCCGTGCTGCAGAGGTGCGCGCTACTATTTCACAAATTGAAAAATACCAGACAGCAGTGAATACGTTTCGTGAGAAGTACGGTGCGGTGCCGGGTGATTTAAATGCTTTGGTTGCCACCCAGTTTGGGTTTACTGCCAGAGGCAATTATGCAGGGCAAGGCGATGGCAACGGTATTCTGCAGGGCGTTGATGCCAATCTGGCAGGTCATAATTATGGCAATGTGCAGAATTGTGGTGAGAGCGCGATGTTCTGGGTGGATTTAACCACTGCCAATGGCATGAACATCAATATGATCGAGGGCAGTTTCAGCACGGCAAGCCCTACTACTCCGCCAGGCAATATATCAGGAACATTTCTGACGGGGTATTTTCCGCAAGCCAAAATCGGGCGCGGAAATTATATTTATGTCTATAGCAATTCTAGTGTTTTGACTCCTGCTACCAATTACTTTGGTATTTCGGCGCTTTCTCAAGTGGGTACAGTAACGGCGGTGAACAGCACTCCGGCTATAACGGTAAAACAGGCTTATGACATCGATAAAAAAGTGGATGATGGTTATCCTACGTCGGGTAGGGTAGTGGCATACTATCTGAATACCACAGGCATTTGGGGAGCAGAAGGCGGTGTCGCCAATCTGTATGGATCGGCGGGGCCTGTCTCTGCCTCCTCGCAAACCTGCTATGATGATGGCGGTAATTCTGCTGCGCCAATGCTATACTCGCTGACACAGGCAAACGGCGCCTACGCCAATTGCGCGCTGTCATTTGGATTTCAGTAAGCGGTTTCGACGTAAAAATCGCTGCTCAAGTTATTTTGTCTCTAATATAAGCAGTATCTATGCGTAATATAGCGTAGAATTACGCATAGATATGGATTGATATGATACGAGGCGATAGATTTTATTTATGCAAAATGCGTCATAATGAGGATGCGAGGAGTGGCTTTACCCTCATCGAGCTTTCCATTGTACTCGTGATTATTGGCCTGATCGTAGGTGGTGTATTAGTGGGACAGGATTTGATACGTGCCGCCGAAGTACGCGCCACTATTTCGCAGCTTGAGAAATATAATGCCGCTGCCAACACATTTTATGGCAAGTATGGCTATCTGCCTGGCGATATCAATCCGCTGGCCGCTCAGCAGTTCGGATTTTCAGCACGGACCGGGACCAAAGGAAGAGGCAATGGCGATGGTCTGATAGAAGGCATCGACGCCTCTGCTCGCAATGACGGCTCTGCCATCGCTGCCGGGGAAACTGCTTTGTTCTGGGTAGATTTAAGCACGGCGCATCTCATCGACGGTGGATTTAGCGCTGCTGGCCTCTCGGTACCCGGTTATAGTTTAACCGCAACCATGATCGGACAATACATGCCGGAGGCGAAGCTCGGGCGTAGTAATTATATTTATGTCTGGAGCGGCGGGTTGCTGGCGGACGGATCCGGGGGTAGTGACGGCAAGAATTATTTTGGCATTTCCGGCGTCTATTCCATTCCCCAGAATATGACAGGATATCCCAACACGATGGCTATCATGACTGTGAGGCAGGCCTACGATATTGATACTAAAATAGATGATGGGTTGCCGCAGTCAGGCCGTGTGATGGCGTATTTTAATATGGTGGGTGTTGGCTGGGCTGCCGGAGGTACGAATCCTGTGGCACGAACCTATGTATACGGTGCGCATAGTGGTAGTAACGGTCCGACCACAAACTCTACGGCGGCATCCGCTTCGACCTGTTATGACAACGGTGCTTCTGCCGGTGTTGCCCAGCATTATTCCATTGGTACCAATGGTGGAGCAGGCTCCAATTGCGGGCTTACGATTTCATTCCAGTAGGCATCTTTATATAGGGGACTAGCCGTCCCCATTGGCATTCCATGCCAATTCCCCTGCGTGGGGCTGCTCAGAGGCACGCAGCACTCAATACTCAGTACTACTCTTTCTTAACCCTTCACACGGAGAAGCTATGTCTTTGTTTATTCCTATTACCAAAGTGAATATTGCCAAGCGTCTGGTATACGGCACACTTACCGAAGAAGTGCCCGACAAGACAGGGGAGATACTCGATTACGAAACTGCCAAGCCTGCATTTGCAGAGTGGTCGAATCAGTTCCGTGAAGCAAGCGGTGGTAAGAGTCTGGGTAATGTACGCGCCATGCATGGCTCGGTTGCCGCCGGTAAATTCACCGATATCAGCTTTGATGACGAGCATAAGCGCATAGGTGGCGTTGCCAAAATTATTGACGATGATGAATGGCAGAAAGTGCTCGAAGGCGTCTATACCGGATTTTCCATTGGTGGTGGTTATGCAAAGCGCTGGCCGGATGAAACCAACCCCGCCTTGATGCGCTACACGCCGGTGCTTTCGGAAGTATCGCTCGTCGATAACCCTGCCGTTCCTACCGCTACATTTGAAGTCATCAAACAGGATGGCAGCACAGAAATGCGTAAATTCAACTTCAGCAAAGAGGCACCTATGACTGACACCACAGCCGTATCCGATGATGCACGTATTGCGAACTTACTAGATTCACTCGCCTGGCTTGACGCTTGCGCGGCAGAGGAGGGGAATGAAGATATTCTTACCCATATTGACGCGCTACGCGAGTATCTGGGTGT
>Ga0206897_1009_pt1 | contig 58472 bp, 60 predicted proteins | sample Alteio_BWOrgHeat_49_FD_152972 | JGI IMG/M metagenome (GOLD analysis project Ga0206897, IMG submission 152972) | Enriched cells from forest soil in Barre Woods Harvard Forest LTER site, Petersham, Massachusetts, United States -... | ecosystem: Environmental > Terrestrial > Soil > Temperate forest >... | reverse complement strand
TACTTCCTGATACGGCATGGCATGCCGTTCAAGCGCGAGGGGAAAATCGAGGAAGGACAGTCAGGCAGCATCTTCTATCGCCCTGAATTCCATGATGTGGTGATTTATGACAACGAAAACCACGAGCTGGCTATCTTCAACAAGTCGCAGGCGAAAAAAGAGCGAGAGATGTATCTTATGTTGTTCGGCAGCCACTTTTTCAAGGATGCCGACCATTTCCCGAACGATGACAAATACACGCTCCAGCCGCTCAGAGATTCCGGCAAGGACGTGCTGGCTTGCGCCGACATTCAAGGCATGGAGGAAGTGAAGCTGACGGAGATACAGTTGCAGTTTCGCGGGCCGCTTAATGATCGCCGTATTGATCGTTCCAAGGATATATTCGAGTCGCTGACGAAGGGTAGCCGCCAGTTTCCAAATTTCGGGGATTTGGTATCGGCAACCTTCTCGGTCAAATTCGAGAATGCCAAACGTCCGCGCAAGGTAAAAATCCGAACGCCCAACGTCGCCAATTTCGACCGGAAGGAAGATTCCCACCTGATTGAGACCTGGCTACGCAAACGCGGCTTTGTAATTGAGCAAAAACAAGATGAAGAACACGAACCTAAAGCCACAGCCCATTACGTCACCGCACCAGCCATGGCATAATCTGCGGGAGTTACAGGGACTGCAAGGTGTGCTCACCGAGTGGGGGAGCTTTCCGCCGTCATTGCTGCAGATCACCAATGATCTGGCTCTGGCCATGCGGTGCTGCAAATCGGGCGGCTGCTACATGGACGTCATCTCGCATCAGGACGGGCATGTCGGGATATGCACCTCTGAGCCGAAGCGGTGCGACCGCAGGCCGCTTAATAAGACCGACATCATCATTCACCGGTTGAACATCACCGAGCTTCTGAAGAAGGTGGCGGAGGCCACCCACTGCCAGGTACAGACGGAAGCCATGCAGGGCATGGAGCACACCTGGTACGTCGGGAATATCACGCCGCAGGGCGAGGAGTGTTTTCCGGTGTTCCTGTCGCTGGGCGGGAGATCGTCCTGCCTGGATAAGGTGGTCACCCAGCTTGCGTTCCAGCAAAAACCATACTTGCTGGCGGGCATTCTCGGCTCGCTATTCAGCCATTCATCGCTCGATGCTGCCATAAAAGCCAAGGCCAAACTGGTCGGGCTGGATGATTTGCTGGAGGTTGCCGCGAACGGCGATGTTTCCGTGAAGGATTCAGCGGCGGGATTGGTAAACGGCTGGCTGGAACCACTACTGCCGAAAAGGACAGCGGCAGGCAGCCTATGCTATTTCCCGCAATCGCCTGGGGCAACTTGGCAGAATTTCAGCATCCGCTTCCTAGATGGCCAAAACGTGCATGTCACCTGCACGGCAAATCAGAGTGCAGCTGCTGCCTATGAGTTCAGTCAGTTCGGCATGAGCGACAAACGTAAAAAAGCCGACGATGGGGGCGCTCTACCGAATAAGGCTTGGGGACTGCTCATTAAGTTTTCAGAGGAGCACGGCAAGATTCTGCTGTTACGCAAGGACGCGCAAACCAAAAAAAGTCTTAAGGAAAAACTACAGGAGTTCTTCGGGCATCAGAATGCTAGCCTGAAAGCGGAAGACCCGTTTGAAGAAGTCACGGAGAATGGGAAGAAACATTACAAGGCGAAATTCAACGTCTTCGCCCGCGCCGACAACAACGCCTAGCGTAGTTTGTGGCAACTCTCGACTCCACCAATCCTCGCAAAGCCGCAGATTGTCTTGACTAAAAAACCCGTACCGGCTTTTCCCAAGTACGGGTTTTTGAGAACTGAGAGCGAAAGAGCGGCGTACTTTAGAAAAAATGGCCTAATCTTGGAGTAGGAAAGTCAGGACAAAGTCATGGGAAGAAGCCGCAAAGACTGGGCTTTTGCGGGGCAACCGTTACCGAGTGTAGAACGGTTGTCTTTCAGTTAATGGCGGAGGAGGGGGGATTCGAACCCCCGATAGGGCTTTACAACCCTATAACGGTTTAGCAAACCGCCGCCTTCAGCCACTCGGCCACCCCTCCGGTTACGTATCATTTGTTGAATTGGCGGGTTTTAAAGCAAAAAGCCTATCCCGCAATTGATACCTGCCTTTTCTTAAGCAGTCATTGCCCGATTGTCAACAAAGCCTTGATGTATAATTCTTGAATTAAGTGAGAATTAGGCTAGAAATGTGCGATAAATCTTCTTTATCAAAGAGAGCCGTGTGATTATGGAAACCTCGTCTTCTAAGCTGAAAAAGTTATTTACTGCCAGAAACGCTGGAGAGGATGACTGGAAAGAGACTGTCAAAACGGTATTGTTTGCGGTTGTGTTTGCGGTGATATTCCGCAGTTTTGCTTACGAGCCGTTTCATATCCCCTCAGGTTCGATGAAAAGTAACCTGCTGGTGGGCGACTATCTGTTTGTTTCAAAGTTTTCGTATGGCTATAGCCGTTATTCCCTGCCATACGTGTTCAAACTATTGCCTTTTCATGATCGGATTTTCCGTTCTTCCCCCAAACGTGGTGATATTGTGGTGTTTCACCCGCCGGGATTGCCGCCACTGGGTGATTCCTACATCAAGCGTCTCATAGGGCTTCCGGGGGATCGCATACAGATGAAGGACAGTGTTCTTTATATCAATGATCAGCCACTGAAGAAAGAATATGCAGATGACTGGGTGGACAGGGAAAAAGTAGGTGAAGAAGTCACCTTGCACCGTTATAAAGAGACAATGCCGGAAGGAAAAGAATATCTGATACTCAATGCGGAAATCCCAAGCGCAGTGGAAAATACCGAGATGTATGTTGTACCGCCGGGGCATTATTTTATGATGGGTGATAATCGTGATAATTCAAGAGATAGCAGGTTCCTCAGTCCCGTCGGATATGTTCCTGAGGAAAATATCATTGGCCGTGCTGATCTGATTTTGTTCTCATGGTCATGCGGTTTTGTCTGTACCGACCGTTTATTCATGAAGCTGAGCAGGTAATGGAGATAAGGACATGATCGGATTTTTTGACGAAGCGATATTAAGCGCTTATTCGCGGCCATTTTATCATAGCCTTGCCCATCAGGCAAAGGGTATCGGGCTCCGGCTCATCTTGCTGTTGACGCTCATAACCCTGCTGTTTTTGTCGCCATGGAAAATATATATGGCAATAAGTGGTATGGTTGGCCAGATACCGAATGTTGTCACCACGCTGCCTGCTATTACCTATAAAGACAATAAATTATCCATCGATAAACCGGTTCCTTATCATCTGAAACTAGGGATTGCTCCGAGTGACGTTGAGATAATGATTGATACGGATTACAAGATAAATGATGTAGATTCTCTGACCAGGTATATGAGGCAGAATCAGATAGCCGCGCTGTTTACGGCTGACAAGCTGGTGCTTTTGAAACGCGCAGATCAGGGTGAAATGGATATAAGGGATTTAGGGACATTTTCCAGTCTGCTGAACATGACGCATCAGGACTGGCAGAAATTTTCCGACACCATGACAAAATGGGGAACAGTAAGCATTTTAAGTTCAATGTTTATCATGATGTTTATAGTGGTATTCTTTGCAAACCTGGTGGCGACTTTCTTTACTGCGATGCTGGTTAAAATAATCAGCCTGATAGCACAGGTGGACATAGAGTTCAATGGCGCAATGCGCCTTTCTGCCGCTTTCCGTATTCCCGTTGCTGTGATTACATTCGTGACAGCTTTTGTTGGTCTAACCCAGGTTTCAGGGATAGTAAGCTGGGTTGCATGGCTGGCGTATTTATCATTTGCCGTATTTTCCAGCCAAGAAAATAAAAATAGTATTGCCGGATGAGCATAGAAGATATCATAGGCCATGATTTTGCCAATAAACGCTTGTTACTGGAGGCGTTGACGCATCCCGGTTGCGCTGAGAATTACAATAATCTCCCGTTTAATTACCAGCGCCTTGAGTTTTTAGGCGATTCGGTGCTTGGGTTGGTGATTGCGGAAATGCTGTTTAAACTGTATAAAGATGAAAATGAAGGTAGCCTTGCCAAACGCCACGCCGCACTGGTGCGCAGTGAATCGCTTGCAAGCGTGGCGCGTAATCTGGGTATTGCCGAATATATACGTATGTCGGCAGGCGGACGTAAAGGGGGAAACAAGCGCGATAATAATTCCAACCTGGAAGATGTGTGCGAAGCTTTAATGGGGGCTTTATATCTGGATGGTGGTTTTGAGGTTGCCAGGAATTTTATCCTGAAACACTGGGAAAATCTGGCAAAGTCTATGGGAGAGCCGCCGAAAGACGCCAAAACCAGCTTGCAGGAGTGGGCACAAGGGCGGGGATTAAAACTTCCAGTTTACACGGTGATAGAGGTTAGCGGCTCTTCACACGCGCCGGAATTTACGGTAGAGGCGTCAGTTGAAAGTGGTGGCCGGGCGGTTGCTAAAGCAGCGGCAAAACGTCAGGCGGAACAACTGGCAGCCAAAGCATTGCTGCAACGATTGGAGAAACAAGCATGAGTCATATCTGTATAGTGGTGGCCCGGTTCTACGGCGATATTGCTGATGAGCTGGTACGTGGCGCGGTTGCAACTCTTGAGGCTGGGGGAGCGACCTATGAAATTATTGAAGTACCAGGCGCATTTGAGGTGCCTGCCTGTGTATTGATGGCGGTTGCCAGCAGGAAATATATCGGTTATGTGGCGCTTGGCTGTGTTATTCGCGGCGAAACCACGCATTATGATTATGTGTGCAAGGAAAGCGCAAGCGGACTTTCCCAGATTGCCCTCGATTATATGGCGCCAGTTGGCTATGGGATATTGACGGTGGAAAACAACGATCAGGCATGGGTGCGTGCTGCTGTGGCTCAAGGCAATAAAGGAGGGCATGCCGCGGCGGCATGTCTTAGAATGTTGTCCATAAAACAGGGCATGAACCTCATGGAAGTTGGGCGATAAATGGGTAATAGTAAACCGGTCCCCCTTTCGCTCAGGCGTAAATCCAGCTCAAGGCTTGCGGCGGTCCAGTGTGCGTACCGCATAAAAGTAAATGACGATGTTATCACCCCGGCGGAGCTTTTTGATGATTATATGCAGCAATGGCATGAAGATAAGTTGTCACCCAACCGGGCGATCAGTTTTGATGCCGAGCCGGACAAAACCCTTTTCATGAAGCTCCTTGCCGGGATTGTCGAAAATAAGGATCATATTGATTCTATTATTAAAACATCGCTGAATGATAAGTGGAAAATGGAGCGCATGAGTCCACTTCTTACCTCTATTCTCGCTTGTGCTATTTATGAGTTGAAATATTCGACTGTGCTTAACCCGGTGATCATCGTCAACGAATACGTCACCCTCACCGGACGCTTTTTTGAACAACAGGAAGTTGGGTTTGTGAATGGCCTGCTTGATGCATTATCGAAGGAGTTACGCAGCTAAACCGTATGTTGCATTACTGCAATACGGCATTGCAGTAATGCGGTATTAATGTTCGTTGTACATAAGCAGGAATCGGCAATGCTATACAAGAATTTGTCACCCCCGCGAAAGCGGGGGTCTTAGCCCAGATTCCCGCCTTCGCGGGAACGACGCTCAATACTCCGCTGCTCTGCGGCGGGGTTGTTTAATTCTTCGAAGCGCGTTCCAGTTTGGCAAGTTCCACGGCGGCACGAAGCTCTATATCGTGAATGATGGAATCGAGATTGCTGTCATTAATAAACTGCTTGTTGATGCTGGTTACTGCGCTGAGTTTGCTCATCATATTGTCGGTGATACCCCCTGTCAGCAGGGCCAGCCGCAATTTTTCCAGAGTCTCCAGTGCGCCTTTACCCTCCTGGACAGCCTGACGCTTGCTTATTTCGTTGTCGGGAATTTCTTGCAAGGAGAGCAGGGTGTCCATTGAGGCAACAGAGGATATGTCGGAAGTAGGTGGAAGCGAGGATGTGTCCTCAGTCTCCGATGTGGAAAGCAAGCCCATAAAATCACCGCTGGCAGAAGAGGTTGCTTTCTTTTTCCCCGCTGCTCCCGTCTTGTTAATGGATGAATATTCTGTGATTTTCATTGCATGGCTTTCCGTTTATGACAGGCAACATATATCGCAATTATACTACATATTGTGACAAACTCCACTACATAATACAAGCAATAGCAAATAATAGGGAGTTTTTATTTCAGGGGTTTTATTGTATATTGGATGCGTAGTTATTCGACGTTCTGAATTGCCGCCAATGTGAAATAAGATTGCAGTTGCCAAATAAGTCTATTATCATGCATACTACATCTCAACTTTATAAGGCCTAAATGAACAATCTTGCTAAGATACAAGAGGATACATTACAAGATAACGCAAAATCTGTGCATAATATTATACGTGCTGTTGCACCATTCCTGTTTTCTGATCCAGATAAATTTTTCCAAGCCCATACGTTAACTGTTGCAACAGGAAAGAACCTGCTGGCCGGAAAAATTCAGGCAGTCACGCTTGCGGAAAAAGAACTAAGAAACTGCTGGATCAAAGCGGATGATGTGGAACGTATCCATATTGAGAAGGATATTGGAGAGGCAGAAGCGCAGTTGCAGCAGCTTTCTGTTGGTGTCCATGCGTTGGATCATATAGGTGCTATACAGGAAAATTTCCTACAAAAAGAAATAACCGGGCACTGGATAGATAAGTTTAGTGAACTGGCGCGTACGCATAATGAAAGCTGGCGCAGTAAACTGCTCGCCTGCGCCCTGGCTGCTGAATCTGTTTTGCCGGGAAGTGTATCGCTTCGGACGTTATGGGTGCTTGGCACGTTGGAGGAAGAGCAATTTGTAGCTTTTTCTACCTTCCTTAATCTGTGTACGGACATTGAAAACACATTGATGATACCGCTTACTTATTATGGCGAGGTCACGGTGCAGATTCCGGTGCCTAACTGCCCTCTTGGCGATGATATTACGATAGGGAAGCTTGTGAGTATCCTGCAGGATGTTGATTTCTTAAGAGACAGGAATGCATCGTTCAGATTAGGAAAAAATACTGGTGGCAAAAATTTTGCCATTGCCCGGTATGATAATAAAAAGGCAACCATGACCTGTTACAACCTGGAGATTAGCGGTGTTATGCTGACGGGCGTCGGCGAATCGGTGGCGTCATTCTGCGAGCGCAAACCCAACCCGCTGGGGAAAGATATATTTGAATCCTGGCTCAAATCACTCGACGGCAAGAAGTGCAAGTACACACTGTCTGAATAAGCAAACTTCTCTTGGAGGAGCGTAGCGATGACTAGCGGGCAAGGGCGAGCGAAGCCTCTGAACGCAAATCCTACGCTGCTTGACACAGCGTAGGAAAATCACTCCACTGCTTCCGCTTCGCCTTCAATCATCAGCATATCGTCAGATGGTCGTATATCATAACTGGTGATGCGCGCAGGCAGTTCCTTGTTTTTATTCGGTTTGACACCGAGCGAGATAAGCTGGCGGATTTTCGGCAGCATGCGTTTATTAACCGAACGGGCAAACTGGTCGAAATTGTCTGCAGCCTGTTTCAGCCCTTTTCCAACTTTGTCGGCATAACTCAGGACAACAATTACATTGTCCATTAAATCCTGCATGCTGGAAACAATGGAATCCTGATTCTCCGCCTGACGCATCATGCCGATATTGAGCCGCGCAAGTGACAAGAGCCCAGTAAGGCTTGCGGGACCTGCGAGGATGATGTCGGCTTTTTCACATTTCTGGATAAATTCCGGGTCAGCGCGTTTGATGTGGGTGACGGCGTTTTCGCTGGGCAGGTACATCACGTTCAGGACATTACGTATTTTATCCGCCCGTCCAGTTTCCTTATACAGAGCTATAATGGCAGCGCGGTAGTCCTTTGATACCAGTGCTTTCAAATGCTCGTTCATGGTTTTTTTGAGCTTAGGCAACAACATTGCTTCAGACTCATTTTCCTCGGCTTCGGCGATTTCCAGCAGGAATTTGGATGCCTTGCTGTCAATCACCATGATCATATCCTGCGGGAGAAAAATCACGGCATCAGGGCGCAGGCTTCCGACTTCGCCACTGGTGATCGCATATTGCATGATGTAATCGCGTAGTGGTTCAAGCCCAAGGTTTTTCAATGAATTCTCCAGGCCTACTTCTGCCAGGAATCCAGAGCCGCCGGGCGAGGCAAGTGCGCGCCATACGGTTGCCATTTTTTCTTTGGTCTGGGTGTTCTGGTCATTGAGCGAAGCCACCTTGTTTGTGACTACCATCATTTTTTCCAGCAATTCTTCCGATGCTTTCTTTGCTGCTTCTTCCGATGCTTTCTTTGCTGCTTCGGCTTCGCGCTTGTGATCTTCAAGCAGTTTACTGGAAAGCTGCCCGCCGACTTCAAAAATCGAAGCTTTAGCTGCTTTCAGGCTTTCGTTGCGTTGCAATTCCCAGTCCTGCATACGTTTCTCAACGTCCTGCATTTTCTGTGCTATCAGTTCCAGTTTCTTTTCTGCGTCCATACGTGCTTTTACTGCTTCTTCCTTTGCAAGCAGGCAGGTATCGCGTTCATTACTGATTGTGATATTCTTTTTTTGAATCTCCTGAAGTTCGGTAGTTGCGATGGATTTCAGTGCAAGATAGTTCGAATTCTGCTCGCGTAATGTTTTGATTTCCCCGGCATCCTTTTCCAGTGATTCCGCTTGTGCAATACGCGTTGCCAGCTGGATTTCCAGATGTTTTGCGCGTTTGCGATAACGCTCTATTTTAAGGAAAAGAATAACTGAGGCAGGTGTAAATAGTAGTGCCACGGTAGCGGCGATCCAAAATAAAAAGTTCATTGCAAATTCCCCTTTTTGGACTAAAAATCATACGTACATCCGACAATAGCTGGTTATTTATGAAAAAAGAAGAACAAAAACGGATCTGTGTGATACTGGCGGCGGGCAAAGGGACGCGTATGCGCTCTAAATTACCAAAAGTAATGCATAAAATCACTGGTAAGCCCATGCTGATGCATGTGATTGATACGGCGCTCGCAGCCCGCGCGGAAAAAGTGGTGGTGGTGACTTCGCCGGATATGGAGTCTGTACGCGATGAGATAAAAAACCGTTATAATGATGCTGTAGACAATGTGGTGCAGAAGCAGCAGCTTGGCACGGGCGATGCGGTGAAAGCAGCAGAAAGTGTGCTTGCTAAATATAAAGGCAATGTAATTGTTCTATACGGTGACACGCCACTTATTGAGCAGGAAACGATTTTGTCCATGTCCGGGGTACTTGATTCTTCCCCTGATACGGCGGTTGCGGTGCTGGGTATGGAATCCGCCTTGCCTAATGCCTATGGCAGGCTGGTGATGGATAAAAAGGGTGGTGTCGAACGCATTGTTGAAGTCAAGGATGCAACGGCAAAGGAAAAGCAGATAACACTCTGCAACTCCGGCGTGATGGCGGTGAAGGGGAGCGTTTTATTCAAACTGCTTGCCCGTCTTGATAACAAAAATGCTAACGGTGAATTTTACCTTACCGATGTTGTGAAACTTGCCCGTGAAAGTGGACATGATTGTGGTCTGGTGATTGCCGAGGCAAGGGAGTTGATGGGGGTCAATTCACGTGTTGAACTGGCGTTTGCGGAGTCCATTGCGCAGGATAAACTACGTCAAAAAGCGATGGAGCATGGCGCTACGCTGATTGATCCCCTGAGTATTTATTTTTCCTATGATACTAAAATCGGCAAGGATGTTGTCATTCATCCCAATGTAGTATTTGGTGAAAAAGTGGACATAAAAGATAATGTGGAAATACGATCCTTCTGCCATATTGAAGGCACAAAAGTCCATGAGCATGTTGTGGTTGGGCCATTCGCCCGCATAAGACCGGGATCGGATATTGGTGAGTCGGCGCATGTCGGGAATTTCGTCGAGTTGAAAAATACAAAACTGGAAAAAGGCGCGAAAGTAAACCACCTGTCTTATATGGGTGACGCGCATGTCGGTGAGAAAGCCAATATCGGTGCAGGCACTATCACCTGCAATTATGATGGCTTTAACAAGCATAAAACCGAAATCGGGGCAGGCGCATTTATTGGCTCTAATACTTCGCTGGTTGCCCCGGTTAAAGTAGGGGATGGCGCTGTCATTGCCGCCGGTTCCGTCATTACCAGAGATGTTGCAGACAACTCCCTTGCCATTGCCCGCGCTGTGCAGGAAGAAAAAGCCGACTGGGCGAAGAAATTCAGGAAGAAGAAGTAAGTTATGCCTCGCCCTGTGTGAGGGAGGCAAAACGCATAAGATCAATATTTCCGCCGGAGAGTATAATCCCAACTTTCTTGCCAGAAGATTTTACTTTATTTGCAAACACAGCGGCAGTTCCGAGGCAGCCGGTCGGCTCCACGATCAGCTTCATGCGGCTGGCAAGAAACTTCATCGCTTCAATTAATTCTGCGTCAGTTACGGTCACCATATCATCCACATATTTCTGGATCACCTGAAAGGGGAGTTCTCCGACTTGCTGTGTCTGTGCGCCGTCTGCGATGGTATCGGGCGTATCAATGCGCACAATCTTTCCGGTACGAAAACTTTGCTGACCGTCATTGCCGCTTAATGGCTCAACACCGACAACTAGGCATTTAGGGTTCATGATTTTTGCTGCGAGCGCACAGCCGGAGAGTAATCCGCCGCCACCTACGGGCACGAGTAATACATCCAGTTTACCGACTTCATCGAACAGTTCTTTTGCGACGGTGCCTTGCCCTGCCATCACATGTGGATCGTCATAAGGAGAAACTAAAGTCAGTCCGCGTTCTTCTGCCAGTTTCCGCCCAATCGCTTCACGGTCATCGGTATAACGATTGTAAAATACCACCTCGGCCCCATAGTTTTTTGTAGCGGTTACTTTTATCTGCGGCGCGTCCTGCGGCATGATGATCACAGCTTTTATCTTAAGCATCTTTGCGGCAAGGGCAGTGGCCTGCGCGTGATTGCCGGATGAAAAGGCAACGACTCCACCTTTTAGTTGTGCAGGTGAAAATTGTGCTATGGCGTTATATGCCCCCCGGAATTTAAACGCCCCGACACGTTGCAGGTTTTCGCATTTGAAAAACAGTTCTGCACCTGTCATGGTATTCGCCGTAGTAGAGGTAAGCACAGGTGTATGGTGGGCAAAACCTCTCATGCGCTCTTGCGCTTGTTCTATATCTTTGAATGTGATTGTCAGGTTGTCCAATAATTCTTCTTTGTCACTTGTCTTTAGGGTAAGCATAGGGGTTAAAATACATTCTTTCTCTGGATAATACGCAATACTTTTTCTGCGGCTTCGGGAATATTGGTGCCGGGGCCGAATATAGCGGCAGCACCTGCATTGATAAGGAAGTCGTAGTCCTGCTGTGGGATCACCCCACCGCAGATGACGATTATATTACCACCGCCCTGTTTGGCAAGCTCGGAAATCAGCTGTGGCACCAGTGTTTTATGGCCTGCCGTGTGGGACGAGACGCCAATAATATGGACATTGTTGTCTATGCCGTGTTTTGCTACTTCGGCAGGTGTGGCAAAGAGCGGACCGACATCGACCTCGAATCCCATGTCAGCAAAGGCGGAGGCAATCACTTTGGCGCCGCGATCATGCCCGTCCTGCCCCATTTTTGCCACCAGGATGCGCGGTTTCCGCCCTTCTTTTTTAGCAAATTCTTCCGTTTGGCGGATGATGTTTTTAAGGCCGTTATCACCTGCATAAGCTGCGCCATACACGCCGGAAATAGTCTTTATAACCGCGTCATAACGCCCGTGCACTTTTTCCAGCGCGGAGGAAACTTCGCCCACGGTTGCACGTAGTTTCATAGCTTCCACCGCAAGTTCCAGTAGGTTCCCGGTTTTCTTCTCTGCTGCCGTAGTGAGTGCTGCAAGAGCAGCTTCCACTGCCTTGCTGTCACGCTTTGCCTTAATTTCATTCAGGCGTTTGATTTGCGAAGTCCTGACTGCCGTATTATCAACGTCAAGAGTGTCAATCGGGTCTTCTTCCTTGAGTTTATATTTATTGACGCCGACGATGACCTGCTCGCCGCGATCGATTTGCGCTGCCATACGCGCTGCGGCTTCCTCAATTTTCTGTTTGGGCAGGCCTGCTTCAATCGCTTTAGTCATGCCGCCACTTTTTTCAACTTCTTCTATCAATGCCCATGCGTGTTTTGCCAGCGAGTCGGTAAGCGATTCGATATAGAAACTTCCGCCGAGTGGATCGACTACTTTAGTAATCCCACTTTCATGCTGGAGTACAAGTTGTGTGTTGCGGGCGATGCGGGCGGAAAAATCGGTGGGCAGGGCAATGGCTTCATCCAGTGCGTTGGTGTGCAGTGACTGTGTGCCACCGAGAATGGCTGCCATTGCTTCTATAGTAGTGCGGATGACATTATTATACGGGTCTTTCTCGGTGAGTGACACGCCGGATGTTTGGCAATGGGTGCGCAGCGCCAGCGACATTGGTTTCTTGGGTTTGAATTCCGTCATGGTTCTTGTCCAGAGCAGACGCGCTGCCCTCAATTTGGCAATCTCCATAAAAAAGTTCATACCAATGCCGAAGAAGAAGGAAAGGCGAGGGGCGAAGTCGTCAATATTAAGGCCTTTGGTAAGGGCAGCCCGCACATATTCGCGTCCGTCAGCAATGGTGAACGCCAGTTCCTGCACTGCCGTTGCTCCAGCTTCATGCATGTGATAGCCGGAAATCGAAATCGAGTTGAACTTTGGCATATTCTTTGCGGTATATTCGATAATATCGGCAACAATCCGCATTGAAGGTTCCGGTGGATAAATATAGGTATTACGCACCATGAATTCCTTGAGGATATCGTTCTGGATCGTGCCGGATAGTTCATTGAGTTTTGCACCCTGCTCAAGCCCTGCCACAATGTAGCTGGCAAGTATCGGCAGCACCGCGCCGTTCATTGTCATCGAAACCGACATGTCATTTAAAGGGATGCCGTCAAACAGGATTTTCATATCCTCGACTGAGTCAATTGCCACACCTGCTTTGCCGACATCGCCGATGACGCGTGGGTGATCGGAGTCATAACCGCGATGGGTTGCCAGATCGAAAGCAACGGAAAGCCCTTTTTGCCCGCCTGCTAAATTGCGGCGATAGAAAACATTGGATTCTTCGGCGGTGGAAAATCCGGCATACTGGCGGATAGTCCACGGATGCACCGCATACATGGTAGCGCGTGGCCCGCGCACGAATGGAGCAAAGCCGGGTAGCGTATCGGTATATTCGAGGTTCTCCAGATCTTTTGCTGTATAGAGCGGCTTTACTGCAATGCCTTCAGGAGTCTGCCAGGTGATGGAATCAAGACTACCATTTTCGCCCAAATCCTTTTGCGCGAGTTTTTGCCAGTCAGCAATGGTCTTTTTGGGGTAATCGGTCATGGTTTTTATTAAGACACCCTGTTTTTGTCATGCCAGAAACCCGTTTTTCCAAGAACGAAGTGATTGGGTAAAAAACGGAGTTATGTGGCATCCATCTTAACTCTCAAATAGAAACTGGATGCCAGCTTTCGCTGGCATGACAATTTATAGATTCTACGCCTCGACGATTCTACGCCACCAGCCTTTTTTGGGTTTTGCATCCTGCGAAGCCTGTTGTGCCAGCGGTGGAATATTAGGTTGTGCAGTTACCTGAGTCGGTGTTGGAGCTGGTGACGAATGCTGCTGGGATGGTTGGTGATTATTGTCCTGGTTATGACGCGGTGCATTTTCATCCTCCGGCCTGCGATCGCGCTTGTCTCTCCAGCGGCGCGGTCTGCGGCGTGGCCCACGGTCATCGCTCGGGTTATTTGCCCTGGCATCCAGCACTTCCGGTTCAGCAGATGGCCCGCTTTCCTGCTGCTGCCCCTTGTTCTGGTTTTCAGGGTTGTTGTTGCGTTCAGCAAAATTCCTCTGCCTGTCCCGGTTGCGTCCACCACGACGGTTACGGCGCGGGCGGTTGTTATCAGAATATATGGGGGTGGGAGTATTTTCTTCTTCACCCGCGTTTTCCAACGCAAGCGCATTGTCTTCAACTGGTAAGGCCGTGTCCATGATGGATTGATTCATGGATACAGGCGTTTGTGTGGCTACATTTTGATTGTTCCGCCGCGCTGTTTTCACTTTTTCAATACGGAAATTGCCATGTGGTATACTGTCGTCTGCAAGGGTTACGATGCGGATAGCGTATTTCTTTTCTATGGCAGACAAATCTTCGCGCCTTGTATTCAGCATATCAAGCACGACTTCAGGAGCGACAGATAGCCTCAGCTCAACAGCGATTCCGCTTGCCGCTTCTTTTTCAAGGGTACGGATAATCTGGAGTGAAACGGAATTGGTAGAACGTATTACACCTTTTCCGAGGCAATGCGGACAGGGGGCGGTGCTGGTTTCACTGATGCTTGGGCGGAGGCGCTGGCGCGACATTTCCAGCAGGCCAAAAGGACTGATGCGGCCAAGCTGGATTTTGGCGCGATCCATCTTTAAGGCGTCCCGGATGGCGCGTTCGACAGTACGGCGGTTGCGTGAGTCGGCCATATCGATAAGATCGATGACGATAAGGCCTGCCAAATCGCGCAGGCGTAACTGGCGGGCGATTTCTGCAACGGCTTCGAGGTTGGTTTTAGTTGCCGTTTCCTCTATGTTGCGTTCGCCCGTAGATCGGCCTGAGTTGACGTCTATGGAGATAAGGGCTTCTGTCGGGTTCAGGACAATGTAGCCACCGGAGCGCAGCTTCACGGTCTGATCATACATCGAGTTCAGCTGGTCTTCGATATTATACGCATGAAAAATCGGGATATTATCCTGATAGAGTTTCAGGCTGGTGCTATTTCCCAGAATCATATTGAGGAAATCCTTCGCCTGTTCGTATCCTTCCTCACCGGCAACGATGACTTCTTCAATATCGGTGGTATAGAGATCACGCAGTGTGCGTTTAATGATATCGCCTTCCTCGTATATGAGCGCCGGAGCGCTGGAAGAAAGGGTCTGTTCGCGGATGGTTTCCCACAGTTTCACCAGATATTCGTAGTCGCGCTGGATTTCTACCTTTGAACGATCCGTACCGGCAGTGCGGATAATAGCACTCATACCGCGCGAGGTTTTAAGCTCGGAGGATATTTCTTTTAAGCGCCTGCGATCTTCGCCGCTGGCAATCTTGCGTGATATGCCACCACCTTTTGGGGAGTTCGGCATTAATACGCAGTAACGTCCGGCAAGCGACATGAATGTAGTCAGCGATACGCCTTTATTGCCGCGTTCTTCTTTGATTACCTGTACCAGTACGATCTGGTTGCGTTTGATAACTTCCTGGATTTTATAGCGGCGGTAAAAGGAACCTGGTCGTGACTGGCGGACGGCATCTTCTTCGTTTGCCAGCGTTTCGACTTCCTGCGTCTGGGCTTCCGAACCGCCTGAATCTGTATCTGATTCCGAATCGCCTGAATTTGCTTCCGTTTGCTCCATGGCCAGTTCTGCGGAAGGCTGAGATGACGGCATGGGTAGGTTCAATTCCGGCGCTGCTGGCTGCGCTTCCGTTGCAGGTTCATGCGAAAGCTCGACAACAGGTTTGCTGTAAACGGTGGGTGCTTCGCTCAGGGATGCAATAATGTGCGGCTCAGCATTTAAGAATACTTCTTCCGGCTCCGGAGGTTGCGGTTCCGGTACTTTCGCCTGTGGCGGGTTTTCTGTAGCCTGTGGTTCATCCGAATCCGGTTCGTCCGAATCCTCATGATCTTCAACCTCTTTCAGCAGGCGTTCACGGTCTGCCATAGGGATCTGGTAATAATCCGGATGGATTTCGGCAAATGGCAAAAAACCTTGTTTTCCGCTGCCGTATTCTACAAATGCGGCTTGCAGCGACGGCTCGACGCGCGTGATTTTGGCAAGATAAATATTCCCTTTTACCTGTTTTTTTGCCGAAGTAACGAAATCGAAATCATTAATGCGCCCATTGTCAACAATTGCTATGCGGGTTTCGTCGGGATGAACCGAATCAATAAGTAGTCGTAACACCATGAAATAACTCCCATAATTGACCTGCCTGGGAGGTTGGAAGGTGCTTCGTTTGTACGGCAAAGCATACGCGCGCCACCGACAGCGGCGGGTATATTGTACAGCCAGTGTACATTTGTGCGGTTGAAATGAAGCGACAACACCATAAAGGTCAAATTAGTTAAAATTAAAAAATAATCCTTAAGCTGTTTATTCATCTGCGCTATTTCCCTTCAAAAGATGCGCGGTATTAACAAATAAACAGAAAAATTCGTAAAGTACCCGTATAGTATACATAAGAGTTCCCCGAACTACAATTGCTAATTTATGATACATGGAGGACACGGTTAAATATTATGTTTAACAACATGTAAGTTGCAGGTTGCAAGTTGCAGGTTGCAGGCTATAAATTTTGGAATGCGTTATATATTGCCCTTTGTTTTATTCTTATTGCCTTTTGCCTCCCAAGCCCTGGAGATAACAGGTTTTCAGGCGGATGAAACGGAGCATGGCGAACATATCAGTATCCATTTAAGCGGCAGGACGGAATATGACGTGTTTATGGCCGACAGTCCGCCCGCACGTCTGGTGGTTGATTTGCCGCCCGCGCATTGGCACGGTAAAGTTGCTTTACCCAAAAATTATGAAGGAATTATTGAAGACCTGCATTTTAGCACACATGATGCGAAAACCAGCCGCCTGGTGCTTAACTTGCCGGAAGGGACGGAGTTTGATGATCTAAAACTTGTCCATAAAAAACAATATTATGGGTTGGAGTTTGATTTAACGGGGCGTCGCAAGAGCAGAGGTTTCAGTTTCTGGAAATCTTCCGGTAGTGAAAAACATGAGAAAGCGCGTGCAAAGAAATCCGCCAAGCCGGTTATTGTAATTGACGCGGGGCATGGCGGGCAGGATTCCGGAACCTCCGGTTTTAACGGGAGCAAGGAAAAGAAACTGACGCTCCATTTTGCCGGGGAGCTTAAGGAGTCGTTGCAGAGAACCGGGCGTTACCGTGTGGTGCTTACCCGTACGGATGATACGTATTTGCTGCTGGGCGAACGTGTGAAGCGCGCGCGTGCGGCGCATGGCGATCTGTTTATTTCCATTCATGCTGATTCTTCGCCCATTGCTTCAGCGCGTGGGTTATCCGTATATACTATTTCCGGAAAAGCGTCTGATAAGCAATCGGCAGCTTTGGCAGAAAAAGAAAACAAGGCGGATATTATCGGCGGTATGGATTTATCTGATACCAGTAAGGATGTAGCGGATATACTCATTGATCTCACCCAGCGTGAGACGCGGGCGAAATCCTGCAAGTTTGCCGATCTATTAGTGAAAAATTTTCGTCACGAAGTCACTCTGGTACATCATACCCACCGTTTTGCCGGGTTTGCCGTCCTCAAAGCCCCGGATATACCCTCTGTACTGATAGAAGTGGGTTTTTTGAGCAACCAGCGTGAGGAACAACTGCTGAAAAGCGCCTCGTATCAGGCAAAATTCCTGCACGGTGTGGTGGGAGCGGTCGATAGTTATTTTGCGAATTACACTAATTTATATTGACATGTGTAACCTTATGGGTTACAGTTTGGCATGATCAAAACGTTTCGGCACAAAGGATTGAAGAAAATCTTTGAAACTGGTTCTACGAGCGGTGTAGAAGTGGTTTATGCAGATAAGATCATTCGCATCATTGCAAGGTTGAACGTAGTAGATCAGCCGGGCAAGATGAATTCCCCCAGCTTTAAGCTTCATCCGCTAAAAGGGGATAAAAAAAGTTTCTGGTCGGTAAGTGTGAACGGCAACTGGCGCATTATATTTCGTTTCAGCGGAGAGGATGCGTATGATGTTGATCTCATAGATTATCATTAAGTATAAATAGGTAAGGAATAATTATGATGTATAACCCACCCCATCCCGGGGAGCACCTCAGGGAAGATTATTTTAAACCGCTGGGTTTGAGTATAACTGCTGCTGCAAAAGCGCTGGGGGTGAGCCGCAAAACGCTTTCCGAAGTTGTAAACGGACATGCCTCAATAAGCGTAGATATGGCCATGCGTCTCGGCAAAGCTTTCAACGATGATCCCGAAATATGGCTGCGTTTGCAGCAGCAGTATGATCTGTCCCAAGCTATGTGCAATCAGGCGGCGTACGCAAAAGTACGCCGACTGTACGATGAATCAAGGCCGACTGCGTAGCCTCTCTTTGCAAGTTACCCCAAATTCGCTTCGGCGAAGTCCCAGTTGACTAATTTATCGAGGAATGTCGCGATATAGTCAGGGCGGCGGTTCTGGAAATCCAGATAATAAGCATGTTCCCACACATCCATTGTCAGTAACGCTTTCTGTCCGTGTACCATCGGCAGGTCAGCGTTTGGTGTTTTGGTCACTTTGAGTTTGCCATTTTCTTCCACCAGCCATGCCCAGCCGCTGCCGAACTGGGTTGCACCCGCGGTCTTGAATTCTTCCTTGAATTTATCGAAACTGCCGAAATCCTTGTTAATTCTCTCCGCGATCTTGCCTTTGGGAGCGCCGCCGCCGTTTGGTTTCATCGAATGCCAGTAAAATGTATGGTTCCAAATTTGTGCGGCATTGTTAAAAATTCCGGCTTTTCCAGCGTCCCCGGCGGTCTTTTTGATGATCTCTTCCAGTGAAAGGGCAGCCATATCCGTATCTTTTACCAGGTTATTCAGGTTGGTGACGTAAGCCTGATGGTGTTTTCCGTGATGAAAGCTGAGCGTATGGGCGCTGATGTGCGGCTCAAGCGCGTTCTGCGCGTAGGGTAATTCGGGAAGCGTAATAGGCATGGTGTGATTCTCCTTTATAAGATTCGCTGCTGTATTCTGAGCCATAATATTCTCCTTTATGAGATTTGAAGGGGGATTGTCTTTTGCAAAAGACATGCGAGAGGCCAGCAGGGTTACACTGGCTGCTGTTACGGACTTACAAAAATTACGCCGCGTCATTTGCATGTTGTATTCTCTTTCGGTAGCATTTAATAGCATTCTGTTATAAAAAAGCAATAAGGTATAAATAAAACTGTACTTTACTTTTAACGACTGGTTTCGTCATTGCGCGGCTTTGACCGCGCAATCTCAGGCAATTATCATGAGATACCGCGGTCGAGCCGCGGTATGACGCTTCGGGTTTGTAAAATCAAGGTGCACATTAAATTATAGAGGTTTGCAAATGATCCCGCGTTACTCTTGTCCTGAAATGGTCGCCATATGGCAGCCGGAAAACCGTTACCGCATCTGGTTTGAGATAGAGGCGCATGCCTGCGACGCGCTTGCTCTGCAAGGCGTAATCCCGAAAGCGGCGGCGGAAAATATCTGGAAAAAAGGCAAGTTCGATGTCGCAAGGATTGATGAAATCGAGCGCGTTACCAAACATGACGTCATCGCGTTCCTGACTAATGTCGCTGAGCATGTCGGCGAAGATTCGCGCTTCATGCACCAGGGCATGACCAGTTCGGATGTGCTCGATACCTGTCTTGCCGTGCAGTTGAAGGAAGCAAGTGATTTACTGCTTGCCCGTCTGGATACATTGCTTGCCGTACTTAAACGCCGTGCGTATGAGACTAAAGATATGGTGTGCGTTGGGCGCAGCCACGGTATTCATGCTGAGCCTACGACCTTTGGCATCAAGCTGGCGCGGTTTTACGGCGAGTTTGCACGCTGCCGCACACGCCTGCTGGCTGCGCGTGAAGAAATCGCCACCTGCGCTATATCCGGTGCGGTGGGTACTTATGCCAATATCGCGCCGTTTGTGGAAGAATATGTTGCGGGTAAACTTGGGCTTAAGCCGGAGCCAATCTCCAGCCAGGTAATTCCGCGTGATCGCCACGCCATGTTTTTTGCCACACTTGCGGTGATTGCCGGATCGATTGAAAATGTGGCAGTGGAAATCCGCCATTCCCAGCGTACTGAAGTGCTGGAGGCCGAAGAATATTTCTCACCAGGGCAAAAGGGTAGCTCTGCCATGCCGCATAAGCGCAACCCGGTGCTTTCGGAAAATCTCTGTGGATTGGTGCGCATGGTACGTTCCTATGCAATACCTGCGCTTGAGAATGTGGCGCTCTGGCATGAGCGCGATATTTCCCATTCGTCAGTGGAGCGTATGATTGGCCCAGATGCCACCGTAACGCTCGATTTTGCGCTGGCGCGTTTAACCGATATGATGGATAAGCTGATCGTATACCCTGAAAACATGCTGAAAAACATGAACAAGCTCGGCGGGTTGATTTTCTCGCAACGTGTATTGCTGGCGCTTACCCAGGCCGGGGTTTCACGTGAGGATTCCTATGCGCTGGTTCAGCGCAACGCCATGAAAGTCTGGGAGCAGGGCAAGGATTTCCTGACCGAACTTCTTGCTGACAGCCAAGTGACAAAGTCGCTTAACCCGGCGGAAATCAGAAAATTGTTTAACCTTGATTATCACACCAAGCATATTGATACGATATTCTCCCGGGTTTTCGAGGCGTAATATTTTCTTTGCAAACACCTGAATTATGGTTACATAAGTCAAAAAATTAATCTTTGAAGGAAGCGTAATATTATGGACATCAGCAAAATCGAAATTGGGAAAAACCCACCTCATGACATCAATGTCATCATCGAAATTCCGCAAGGCGGTTCTCCAGTGAAATACGAAATCGATAAAGCATCCGGTGCGTTATTCGTGGATCGTTTCCTGCATACTTCAATGATTTATCCGGCGAATTACGGTTTTATCCCGCATACACTATCCGGCGATGGCGATCCGTGCGACGTGTTGGTGTTGACCAATATTCCGGTGATTGCTGGTTCGGTTATACGCTGCCGTCCGATTGGTGCGTTGCTGATGGAAGATGAATCCGGTCAGGATGAAAAGATTATTGCTGTGCCTGTCGATAAACTGCATTCTTATTACACCAATGTAAAATCCTGTGACGATCTGCCGCCGATCGTGTGTCAACAGATAGCCCATTTCTTTGAGCATTACAAAGATCTGGAAAAAGGCAAGTGGGTGAAAGTATTAAAATGGGTGAATGTAGAAGAAGCGGCTGGTCTGATTAAAGAAGCGATAGCGCGTGTGGCAACCGCATAGCTATGGACAAAATCTGCGAAACCCCGATTCTGGTTATTGAAGATGAGCCGGAGATTCGTAAGTTTCTGAATACCATCCTTACGGGGAATGGTTATAAACCGACCTTTGCCGAGACTGCCTATGAGGGTATAAAACTGCTGACTCTCCACCCGCCGGAAGTGGTGATTCTTGATCTTGGCCTGCCGGATATGGACGGGCTTGAGGTCATCGAAAATGTACGCCAATGGAGTCCGGTTCCGATTATTGTGCTCTCGGCACGCGGGCAGGAGCAGGATAAAGTGACAGCGCTTGAGCAAGGTGCGGATGACTATCTTACCAAGCCGTTTGGTGTAGCCGAATTGCTGGCACGATTGAAGGTCGCCAAGCGCCACGCCAGAAATCTTGTACAGCCGCAATCCAGTATTTTTGAAACCGGCGATATTAAAGTGGATCTGGAGAAACGCCAGATTTTTGTACGCGAGGATGAAATCCACCTGACGCCCACCGAATATAAATTGCTGACCACACTGATAAAACATGTGGGGAAAGTAGTAACACATAGCCAGTTATTGCAGGAAGTCTGGGGGAAAAACTCCAATGAGAACAGCCATTACCTGCGTATCTATACGCAGCATCTGCGCCAGAAGCTTGGTGATAACCCGATGCAGCCTAAATATATCATCACCGAGGCAGGGGTTGGGTACAGGCTGAAGGATTGTAAATAATTTTAACCGTTTACCGGAAACTTATTTGCATAACCCCGATCAGCTTTGTTCCTGTTGATATAGGTATTTCTTTCCGGTGGGACGCCTTTTCTGATGCAATCCAAAGCCTGTGTATGGAGTGCAGGCTGTGCAGCAAGGACACTGAACTCTTTTTTAATCGCACTTTCCGGGAAACGTAAATCCTGTCCTGTGCTGTCACTCACTGTGATGCCTGCGCCTTTTAATATGGGAACCAATGCAGCGGCATCGTGATAGGCGAGATCGGCTTCGTATACGATATGTGTATTGCTTTTTCCCAATAGCTGCATGAAGCCGATGCAATTCTGATCAGGAATAGTGCTTCCAGTGGCTTCCATTAATGCCTGATAGCCACTCCATTTTTCCGGTGTATTAAACATCACCTGTGGCACAGTACTGGCAAGGCCGCATTCCGCCAATGTTGCGGGGAGGGGGGAAAGTTTTACAGCACTGCCATTATGTAGTGTGAGTTTACCTTTTTCTCCCACCCATGCGTTACTTGCAAATAGTGTATTATGTTGAGGTTGTAGTTGCGTGACTATGCCAAGCACGGCTTCATCGCCATCCACCATTGCGACAGTAATGCCAAAAGCGGGAACGGGTTCAGAGATTGGCAATCCAAATGCTTCCATAAGTGCCGTGCGTATCATCGCACTGGTGCCATCCACCGGATCAAAAACCCAGCGTATCTGGTTTCCCGGCTGAAAACCCAGCTCTTCACCAATGATGGCATGTTCAGGGAAATGTGCCTTGACCGCATCCGTCATTGTTTTTTCCGCTTCTTTTTCCGCTATCGTTACGAGTTCTTTATTGTGTTTACGTAAACCCGCTATTTCGGCGCTATCACCAGACAAGATCGCATCCACACCTTTTTCTGTCGCCAGTTTTGCCAGTTCCGGATTGTTTCTTAGTTTTTTCACTAAGTCCAAATAGCCTTGTGCAAGCACGGGTACTGCCAGTGCAAAGACAAGGGTCTGCCCGAATTCTGCCAGGGAAATATTGCTGCTTCCAGATGTCATACATTGTCTTCAGGATTACTGGATAATAATTTCCCTGAATAACACATCATTTGCTTTATTGGGATAAATAGTGCGGTTAATGCGCAGCAGCAATTCTTCGCGCAGGCGGTATAATCCTGCGGATCCCGTTACATCCCCGGCACGCAACTCACGCAGGTATGTATTGAAACTGTCGGTTATGCGCGGCATACGGCTGTCAATAGCGTCAATATCGCCATCCGTCTGTACTTCGAGTGTTACTTTCATCTTGATATAACTCGTCTGCTTACCGCCGGTGTTCAGGTTTACAAGAAACTCAGGCAGGTTGTAATATTGCACGTCGTCGCCTTCATGGCCGGGCACTGGCCCTGGTACCCAGTCATTCAGGTTTTGCTTTACGGATTTTACGCTTGATCCGGTTGTTCCATGCGGGTCTTCCGCGCCTTTTTTCTTTTTAACTTTTTTGGTGGTAGCTTCCGTTTTGCTGGGGGAAGAGAATATGCCACTGAAATATAACCCGCCTCCGATAGCGGCAATCAGCACTAAGGCAATGGCTGCTGCAATAATGATTTTACGTTTCTTCTTATGTTTCTTTTCGGCCGCAGCCTTTTCCTCGCCACCTTCTTCCTGGCCTTCTTCACCCTCTTTTTCTGCGTCCTTGTCTTTTTCGTCTTCGACCGAGTCCTTGTCTTTAGCCATGGTTTCAACCCGCTTTATAGAAGTATTTATTTTTTATTTCCGACAAATTGCTGTAATTCTTCCACGATATTTTTTCTGACGCTTTCATGATCGGACGGAGAAAGTTTATAGCGTCCGGCAAGTTCGGTGTATTCTGCGTCAGACAGCGAGAAGCTGATCATCACCTGTTCGTTTATAACGGCAGGAAGGTCGATCACTTTGCGGATTACAGCGGCAATGGACATATTATTGCTTCTTGCTTCTTCTATAATACGCCCTGCGAGTTTTACATCTAGGGAAAGGACATCGTCCGATATACGCGGCATCTTATTGCTTTCAGATGGAATGGTGCCGTTGGACTTAGGGTTAATAGTGATAATGTCGGCAGGTTTCTTGTCAAACAGGACTTTTTCGCCCGCACTATTTCCTAACGCTGCTGACATTTTTAATTTTGGCAGATCGCCTTTACCATTGGGAAGCTTCACAGGGGCGTTGCCGGTAATCTCCCCGATATCCGTGATCGGGCGGTATACGGTGGAATAGACTATCAGTGTGCCATCCTCATATTTTTCTGCTTCAAGCGCATGTTCGCTGGTTTCGTCAACCAGCATGACATATTCGAAGTTGCGTGGCGGAGTTACACTTTCCGGCCTTTTATGTTCGCGGAAATCCCCTTCCACGAAGGTTCCTTTGCCGATGGTGGCCAGTTTATATTGTGCGGCGATCCAGCTTTGCTGCATACCCATGACACGACGGCTGGTGTGCAACATATCGGTATCTTTCATCAAAAACCAGCTTTGTGGGTCTTTGGATAAAAACAGCATGGAAAAGAGACGTTCTTCCACGCGTTGCGACAGGGACAGGTGCGCCTCGCCCGACTCTTCGTCTTTGGCGATAATCAGGTTGATATCGTTTTCCCCGTTATCCAGAACATAGCTAGGGAACATATCATCATCAAACGTATAGGTGTTGATGGCTTTCACTGTCATCCTGCATCCGCTGATATTTCTTTGCGGTAGGAAGCCAAACCCCACAGCGCTACCCGCGTGCAGGGATAAAAGCCCAGCCCTTTCATCAGTGCTGTCATTATCTTTGCGTAACATTTTCATTATTCCGAACATCTGCAAACACCTTTAAAGCGGGATCAGGTTATCGTCCCCGGTTATTTATCAGAAAGCCCAAGAGTTGCCCAGCTATTTTTCATATGCTTAGGTAGTGGCGCGGTTACATCAACTATGGAGGGAATTATGATGCGGTGTGCATGGAGGTGCAGCTTACGGGAAAGCTCCATTCCGTCAATAAATGCCTCGCGTGCGCCATATTTCCCGTCGCCTAATATCGGGTGGCCAATAGTTGCCATATGTACCCGGAGCTGGTGAGTACGGCCTGTAACCGGCATAAGTTCCATCCATGCGAGTGTTTTACCTAGCCGTTCAATGACCCGGTAAAACGTGACCGCACGTTTTCCATCTTCTTCATCGATACCGACTTTTTCAATATCGCCGTCTTCCTGTTTGGCGAGCGGCAAGTCAATTTTGCCTTGCTGGATTTCCGGCACGCCTTTTACCAGCGCCCAGTAAATTTTCTCTGCTTCTTTTTTTGAGAAAGCATGCATAAGGCGGGTGGCAACTTTGGCGGAGCGGGCGAGTACCAGCACGCCACTTGTGTCACGATCCAGGCGATGCACCAGTTTGGGGCGCTCCTTTGCCTCAAAACGTAACGCGTCAAGCAGGCTGTCCACGCTTTTGGTAATCCCGCTGCCGCCTTGTACAGCAAGTCCTGGCGGTTTATTGATGACGATAATATCCGCGTCTTTATAGAGGACGGCCTCTTGAAGCATTTGTGCGTCTTCAAGGCTGTATTTAGATGTTAGGGCTCTGGCTTCTGCTTTCCGGTCATTATCCGGCATCTTGCATTTTATTTCTATAACCTGACCTGTTAACACTCTGTCAGCTGCTTTTGATTTTTTCTTCCCGATGCGTATTTCTCCCTTACGCAATGCTTTTTCCAGCAGTCCGTGTGTCAAGGCCGGGTAATGGCGTTTGAACCAGCGATCAAGCCGGATGTCGTCATCTTCTTCTTTAACGGTACGTTCAATCACGAAACAGTCCTCATCAGGTAAAGGCCGGCGATAACTCCGCCAAGCGATAATATCACGGAAAGCACGATGTAGGCTACCATATCGAGAATCTTGCCGTCCTCCATCAGTGCAATGGCATCAAGCGAGAAGGTGGAAAATGTCGTATAACCGCCCAACACTCCGACTGCAACAAATAACCTTATATCGGATGCATTGGCAGGCAGTGTGCTTGAAAGCCAGCCAATGAGTAATCCCATCACAAACGAGCCGGATACATTCACAATCAGCGTGGAGTAAGGGAAATTGTTACCCAGGTTATGTCCGATAAGCACCATCATCAGATAACGCAGCACCGAACCGATTGCACCACCAACAGCGACGTAAACAAGAGTCATGGTTTATTCCAGAATATTAAAATCTTTTAAAGCAGCTGCTTTTTTATCAAATGTTGCTGTATAACTTACTCCGGCATTACGATTAGTCACGGCAATCAATATATCGGAAAAATCCATTTTACTGTTGCGGTAAATTTCCACCGATTCCGCAACGCTGTCTTCCTCATGTATAATCAAGCCATCCGTATCAAGCAGCGCTTCCAGAACCGTTACAATTTGTGATTTCGAGAATTTATATATACGGCTTAGAACCCAGATTATCTCACATACAACAATAGTGTTGATATAAAATATTTCCCCTTTGATGATTCCATCATCAATTAACTCATAAACCAAACCTGTTTGCGCTGTATCATCCTTGGTAAGATAACGAAGCAGGATATTTGTATCCAAGCCTATCATTGAGGTTTATATTTTTCTGCCAGATGTTCACTAACGGCCTCATCAATTTCTTCTGCCGTTGGTACTTTCCCCGATGGACTTTTGATTATCCCCTTTAATGCGCTAATGGGAAGATTTTTTGCACGTAACATAATACGCCCATTATCATCAATGCTAAAGGTTATTTTATCACCGGATTTGATATTAAGTAATTTACGGATCTCAACAGGAATAGTCGTCTGTCCTTTGCTTGTTACTGTTGAAGTCAGCATAACCAATCCTTGTTTTTACATTATATCCTTACCTTATCACACAAGGTAATGAATTACAAGAGCTATAACTTACTGATAATTCCCGGTAATTCACGACAGGCGCGATCGTAATCAGCGGGGATGCCGATGTCTATAAAATAATCATCCGCGTGGAAACTTGCGGGTTTCAGTACGGAAATTCGTGTAGGAAGGAAATCCTGTTCAAAAGAGAAAGTCGCGGCAGGCATAGGATTTTGTACGAATAAGCCTGGTTGTATCACATATACTCCGGCATTAATCATGCCTGGCTTACCTGGTTCCCCGGGGGCAAATGATGTGATGATTCCGCCTTTTTCCAGTACCCTGCCATAACGTCCGGTATCGGGAACTTCGCGCAAAACCATAGTCAGGATAGCACCAGATTGCTGGTGCTGTCTGTATAGTGCCTGATAATCCACACGCACAAAACTATCGCCGTTTAGCACCATCACCGGGTCTTTACCAGAATATTTTGACAAGGAGAAGGCAATTGCCCCGCCTGTGCCAAGTGGTGTTTTCTCGATGGCATAATCAATGGGCAGGGATGCGGGATGCTTTGCGAAATAATCGCGGATTTTCTGCCAGTCATGATGGACGCTAAGCGTCACGCTACTCACATCCTTGTCCGCCAGAAAATTAATCATCCGGGCGATGAACGGGCGATCATCAATGGGAGCGAGCGGTTTGGGGACATCGGAAATGACGGAGCGTAACCTTGTACCAAACCCGCCGGCTAAAATGATAGCGTGCATCAGTAAACCCTGTGTTTAAACTTACGCCGCCCGCACATCCTTAAAGTTTTTTCTCAGCTCTTCCACCAGATCGAGCTTTTCCCAGCTGAATCCGCCATCTGCTTCCGGTTCACGGCCGAAATGCCCATAGGCAGCAGTGCGGGTATAGATCGGGCGGTTGAGGTTCAAGTGTTTGCGGATGCCGCGCGGTGATAAATCAACAAGTCCCTGCAATACTTTTTCCAGCTTTTCTTCATCCACTTTGCCGTTTACGGTGCTGACATAGAAAGAAATCGGCTTGGATACGCCGATAGCATAGGAAAGCTGAATCGTGCAGCGATCGGCAAACCCGGCAGCCACGACGTTTTTAGCGAGGTAACGGGCTGCATAGGCTGCGGAGCGGTCTACTTTTGTGGGGTCTTTACCGGAGAACGCGCCACCACCGTGGGGCGCTGCGCCACCATAAGTATCGACAATGATTTTGCGTCCGGTGAGTCCTGCGTCGCCGTCCGGGCCGCCGATGATGAACTGGCCAGTCGGGTTGACATAAAAATCTTTTTCCGGGCACATCCAGCCTTCCGGGAGTGATTTCAGAACGTAAGGGCGTACTATCTCGCGCACTTCTTTCTGCGACACTTCCGCAGCATGCTGGGTGGAAACCACGATAGAGGCAGCGCGTACCGGTTTGCCGTTTTCATAGACCAGCGTGACCTGGCTTTTAGCATCCGGGCGCAGGTGTTTTTCCTTGCCGTTGTGACGGGCTTCGGCCATCAGGCGCAGGATTTTGCTGGAGTAGCATAACGGGGCGGGCATAAGTTCCGGGGTTTCGTTGCAGGCAAAGCCGAACATGATGCCCTGATCGCCAGCGCCTTCATCCTTATCGCCACTGGCATCTACACCCATAGCAATATCGGCGGACTGGCGATGTATCAACACTTCAATATTGGCGTCTTCCCAGTGGAAACCGTCCTGCATATAGCCGATACGCTTAATCTGCTCGCGGGCAATATGTCCTACCATGTCATAACTGATGGAATCTGCGCCGCGTACTTCCCCGGCAATGACCACGCGGTTAGTGGTGGCAAGTGTCTCTACGGCAACCCGTGCTTCCGGGTTCACGGTTAAATACGCGTCAACGATAGCGTCGGATATCTGATCGCATACTTTGTCCGGATGGCCTTCCGATACGGATTCACTGGTAAACTGGTAATTTTTGCGCCCATGAGCATTTAATTGTGACACTGCCTTCTCCTAAATTAAGAAACTACTTATACTTAGCGGGAGATGGCTGTAAATGCGCACGAAAGCCATCACTTAGACCTTTTTGGAAGAACTCTTCCGTGGCGGCAAGTGAACCAAATCCCCACAAATCTTACGGACAACTTAGGATGATTTATCAGCAGGTCAAGTAATTTCTGTAAAACTTTATTTTTTCAGCGGGATGACGACTTCGTCTTTGCCGGTGTCATCGAGCAATGTACGCGCCTGCTCGTCAAGCATATCGAGATCGAGTGAACCGGAACTCATGAGGTGAACCCTATGTTCCAAACTTTTACGTTTTTCAGTAATGTCATTTAGCTCCGTTTTCAGCACTTCCAGCTTGCGTTCTTCCTTGAGCAAGGCGTAAATCCCGTGTTCGCCCCCCCAGCGCATGAAACGCAAGGTAGAAAATCCCCAGAGCCAGTATAAGCGGTCCCACCATTTTTTCCGGCAGTTTATTGAGATAAATATTTTCCGGAAGTTTCATGGCGTTTGGTATTATCCGTGGTTGCAGAATTCGTCATGTTCATGGTGGTGATGGTCAAAATCCCCGCGCAGCTTGGCTTTCTCCAGCTTTTTTATAATCATGTCCCTCTTCAGCCGCGAGATATGATCAACAAAGGTGATACCATTTGTATGATCAATTTCATGCTGGATGCAAGTGGCAAGTAAGCCGCTGGCCACGAGTTCCTGTTTTTTGCCCTGTTCATCGAGGTAAGCGACCTTGATTTCCTTCGGGCGGACAACGTCCGAATATTGATCGGGGAAGGACAGGCAGCCTTCATTATAGGTGGATTCTTCCTCTGAATCCCAGGTAACTTCGGCATCGACCAGTTTGAGCGGTTTTCGCGAACCTGCTTCTTCATCGCGCCAGTTTACATCAGCTACGATCAGTTTCTTCAATATGCCGACCTGTACGCCGGCGAGGCCGATTCCGCCTGATTGGTACATGGTCTCCAGCATATCATCCAGCGTTTTGCGCACGGTATCATCCACCACCCCAACAGCGGCGGATTTCTGTTTCAATATAGGATCGGGAGCGATGATAATCGGCAGCGTAGACATGGGTACTTCCTGTTTCTTTCATGATGTAATTCATCATATAATATAACAGATTTTTCTGTAAATCCAACTCCAAAACGGAGGATGGAAATATATACAAAAACCAGTTAACCGGGATTTCACCGGAACGAATCTGGAGTAGTTAGATAATGACTGACAAAAAACCACAGGACGCTCACTGCGGTTTTTAGCTCAGCTCTGGTTGCAAGCGCGGATGTCTCAGCTATGACCGAAATACTTAACAGTAATTAATACACCACCGAGTGCAAAGATCATCGTACCTATTTGTAATTTAAGGCGAAGTTCAAGCATTTGCAAATCCGCTTTTAGCTCGGATTTGAAGGTATTTAACTCTTCTCTGGTGCCAAGGTGAGATACGTCAATTTCGCTGGCTATGCATAATTCTTCTGCAAAGGCCTCTGCCTGCTCTTGAGAGACACCTTTTTGACAGAGCCGTTTTGCCGACGAAAGAGTATCAAATATTATGCTGCTCATAAACCCATTATTGATATTATGACCTTATATTACCGGAATAAAGTCCCTTCTGCAATGGGGAGAATACATGCAATTTGCCAACTGGAGACTCCTGCGGAAACGAATCGGGAAGAAATCCGTTTAGTGTACCAGCTTGAGAACGGTAAGAATCAGGGCTATCTGGGCAAAACTCACACCCAGCATCCATTTGATAAGCTCAGCCTTGAGTTCAGTCATCTCGGCTTTCAGATCGGTTTTAGTGGCAAATTTATTCAGATCGCTCCTGATATTACGGAGATCATCCTTTAATTCAGATTTGAAGGTAATAAACTCCTCTCTTGTTGTCAGATGCGAGAAATCCACTTCGTTGGCAACCCGCAATTCATCTGCGAAAGCCTCTGTCTGTTCCTGCGGTACACCTTTGTCGCGCATCCGGCGGACAGAAGAAAGTGTATCAAAAGCGATACTTGTCATAGATCACCAAATCGTTTTATTGTATTATGATACGGCATCTCACCCGTGAATTCAATAGGAAACCATCAATAAAATCCGCCGACTGGGACTTCGTGGGAGTGAAGGTGAGAGTAACCCTTGACGAAAAACCGCTGTAGCAATTTCGCTGCGGTTTTTTTACTAGAGGGAAGCACCACGACCATGACCAGTGACAAGACCGAGTGCATTTTGTGCTTTCTTTCCGTCGAGCTTGCCGTTAATTTTCAGCGCCGCCACAGCAGCAATAAGACTAATTGCAGCACCAATCCAGAACTTCGGCTTCTTGAAGATAGATACTTTTTCCTGCTCTCCGGTTTTTGCGTTGGCCTGCGTCTGATTATCCATCGCACCTAATGCCATAAGGGTTACACCTAGTGCCCCTGCTACACCCGCACCAATATTCATTGTTTTCTTGTTTTTAGCTTTGTCCTTGTCTGCAGGTTTACCAATAGTAAGGCCAAGTGCAGGGTCATTGGTAAGATTAAGCGATCTTTCAATGATCGTTTTTTCCATCATTGTCCTTAAACTGTTTGAATCATCCAGACTACCAAATGCTGCTCTATCTTCTTCCTTGGGAAGAGTAGTAGTTACATTAGCCAGATTTACTCCTGCCGCCATCGCTTTCACATGAAATCTTTGTCTTACGGCTTCCTGCAAATCGGAATTGCTACCAGCACGCCCTACAACAACCTGATATGTTCGTTCGGCTTCTGCAATTGCTTCATTTGACAGTTTCTCTCTACCACTGTCGCCATTAGAGTTAGTTGCTGAGACGCTATCACGCCAACGTTTACGCTGCTGCATAGCTTTCGCTAACGCAGTCACCGCGTTTATAATATCTGCATCAAGAGTTGTCAGGCTACTTGCATTGGCTGGATCCGTAAATGCTTTGGCCCATTTAACCGACTCTGTTTTATAATGCTCTACTTGTGCAGCAAGTTTGATGGCCTGTTCTGCTTTCTTTTGAATATTCCCAGAACTTACAGCAGTTGCATAAGTTGTCGCAAGGTCAGCGCCAAAATAATTATATCCAAATTTGCGTGCATTAGCAGCCGCACTATTCAGGCCTTGTCGTACTGCATTATCCATTTTTTCTCCAGCTGTTTCCCATACCAGATATGATGCAGCATCTTCCAATGTGACATTAAAAGGAGCCGAGAAGGGACGAGGTGGCAGACCAAAATGAACTTCAGCAGGGGAGGGGATAATAGCGCTAAGATCAACCGTGTGATTGGCCGCCAATGGCTTCGTCCTTGAGGGCAATGCCATTTGCTCCATAAGTTTACCTGCAAGTCTTTTTGCATCTGTTTCACTTAGTAACCCATCGCTCCCCGGAATTGCATCAGCTGTGTTTAGGGTATGATTAAAAATCGTCAGTATATTGGCCCGATGTGGATCTGTTGGAACAACGTATACATCCAGAATCTCTTCTTTATTAAAACCAAACAATGCCATAACTCTTCTCCTTAAACTTAATTTCGCTTAATATTTATTGTCTTATTAACTTCATAATTCGTTATACCATGACTATAGGCATAAAAGTATTACAATTGTGTTAAATTTCGGTGAAGGAATTGTTACGCAAAGCTTTTTTTGATGGAGTGTGTACGGATAAACCAGTGCGGTATTTTTACATTAATTTATATTTATCAATAGAATATAGTCAATCCAAATAACAATTACACAAAATTCACCCCCTCTTCCCCCGTTTACGGTAGGGGGGACACTTTCTGTATATAGTCATCATTCCAAGTAAGAATTATACATTTGTCATCCTGTGGCAAGCGAAGCGCGACCACAGGATCCACCTAACCAGTGGCATAGTGGATCCTGCTACAAGCGCGCAGGATGACGATAGGTTATTGAAATACAAATGCAAAGCCCTTTGATTATCATAAGAATATTTTATACGTTAATAAAGCATAAGGTGACCGTGAGCATCGCGCGACCACAGGATCCACTTATCATATCACGCCGTGGATCCTGCGCTTTCGCGCAGGATGACGAGAACACGTGTGTAAACATTATTTGGAATCACTATAAAATATTTTAAGGCAATCGTTTATACCAGAATGGAAAAAATTAACGTCATGGCAAAAACATCAAATTCCATTGATTTCCGTAAAAGTGGGCGCCACAATTCCTAAAACATCACGGTACTTTACTCATGGCCTTTTATTAATATATTCCTCACCGCATCCCTGATCTCAGGGGCATGTCCGGCAAAAATATCGTGTGAGGGAGGATCACGCCCTGCTTTTTGTACCTGCTCAAAAATATAATCAGCTGATTGGATACGGTGGGCAGCTTCCAGTTGCTGCAGATAGTTTGAAGTTGTCATGAGAATAGGTTTTTCCGGCTCAACTACGAATCTTTTTGTTCCTGCATCATCGGTCAGGAACAAGGCAAGTTCGTCATCGGCTAAAACATTTTTGTCCTGAATGATCTCGCTCGCCGCACGTTCCCCAAGATCATGGGCAGGACGGTAATTTGCGTTACCACGCATAGCTTCAATGATCACCAATTCATTTTGAAAAACAATAGTTGTTTCGCCGCATCTATGACAAACAGCGTGATCTTAGACGGCATGTTGCAGCAATAACGGTTGTAAAATCCGGGTAGCACGGCGGACATGTTCGTCCCCTGCCGACTTGCGCGGCAACTTCAAGCCATGCTGCGCAAGCGCAATAATCCTGAGCGCCGACACTCCAAAACGGAGGAAAACTAATCCCCGTCGCCCATCTTGAGTGCGGCAATGAACGCGGATTTGGGGATTTCGACATTGCCGATGGCACGCATCTTTTTTTTGCCTTCTTTCTGCTTTTCCAGCAGCTTGCGTTTGCGTGATATATCGCCGCCATAGCATTTCGCGGTGACGTCCTTGCGCATGGCGCTGATGGTTTCACGTGCGATGATCCGCCCGCCCATTGCGGCTTGGATGGCGATCTGGAACATCTGGCGTGGAATCAGGTCTTTCAGGCGTTTGCACAATGAACGCCCACGGAAATCCGCCTGTGACTGGTGGACGATGACGGAGAGCGCATCGACTGGATCGCCGTTCACCAGGATACTCAATTTTACCAGATTGCTTTCGCTGTAACTATCAACATGGTAATCAAAACTTGCATACCCTTTGGTGCAGGATTTGAGGCGGTCATAAAAATCAAAAACCACTTCATTGAGCGGCAGGCGATACACTGCCATTGCACGGTTGCCAACGTATGTAAGGTCAAGCTGGATGCCGCGTTTTTCGGTGCAAAGGGTGAGAATGTTACCGAGAAATTCATCGGGAACCATGATAGTGGCTTTAATCCACGGTTCTTCCATGTGATCGATATAAGTTGGATCAGGCATATCAGCGGGGTTATGCAGTTCCAGCATTTCACCGTTGGTCTTGAATATTTTATAGACGACGCTTGGTGCAGTGGTGATGAGATCAAGGTTGAACTCACGCTCCAGCCTTTCTTCAATGATTTCAAGATGCAGGAGGCCGAGAAAGCCGCAGCGGAAACCAAAACCAAGCGCGGACGATGTCTCCATTTCATACTCAAAACTGGCATCATTTAAGCGTAGTTTCGCCAAGCTTTCTTTCAGGTTCCCAAAGTCAGAAGTATCCACCGGGTAAAGCCCGCAGAACACTACCGGGACGCTGGGTTTGAAGCCGGGCAGGGCGGTCACGCACGGCTTGCGGTCATCCGTTACTGTATCCCCGATTTTGCAGTCGGCTACCTGCTTAATGCCGGTAATGATATAGCCGACTTCGCCGGGGCCAAGCGCTTCGACAGAGGTTTTCTTCGGCGAAAATACCCCAACCTGCTCGACCTGATGCGCTGCGCCTGTTGATATCATGCGGACTTTCATACCTTTGGATAATACGCCGTCAATGATGCGCACAAGAATCACTACGCCGAGATAGGTATCGTACCAGCTGTCAATCAGCAATGCTTTGAGTTCGGTATTTATCTCACCCGTAGGCGAGGGCAGGCGCGCAACCAAAGCTTCCAACACATCTTTAATGCCGATGCCGGTTTTGGCGGAGATCATCACGGCATCGCTGGCGTCTAACCCAATAACATCCTCAATCTGCTGTTTGATGCGTTCAGGTTCAGCGGCGGGCAAGTCTATTTTGTTGAGCACCGGGATAATTTCATGCTTATTATCAAGTGCTTGATAAACATTGGCAAGTGTCTGGGCTTCAACCCCCTGGCTTGCATCCACTACCAGCAGCGATCCTTCGCAGGCAGCAAGGCAGCGGCTTACTTCGTAAGCAAAATCCACATGCCCCGGAGTATCCATGAGGTTCAATATATAAGTTTTTCTGTTATCGGCCTTATAGTTAAGCCGGACAGTCTGTGCCTTTATGGTGATGCCGCGCTCTTTCTCAATATCCATGGAATCAAGTATCTGCGCACTCATTTCACGCGCATTCAACCCGCCGCAATACTCGATTAAGCGGTCGGCAAGCGTGGATTTTCCATGATCAATATGGGCAATGATCGAAAAATTGCGGATAAGCGATAGGTTTGTCATTTACGCGTCTCGGGTTATATGGAGACTGCTTTATAAGCAATTAGAGTGCAGAGTCGAGAAAAAATTATTCGGCCACCGGTTCTTCCCCATCTTCCTCATAGAGGCTGATGGGGCCGGAGGGGACGATAGTGGCGATCGAATGCTTATAGACGAGTTGCACTTGCGGACCACGGCGTAGCACCATGCAGAAATTGTCAAATCCGGTAATATTTCCTTGCAGTTTCACACCATTAGACAAAAAGACCGTTACCGGCATTTTCTTTTTACGCAACGTATTCAGGAATACATCTTGCACGTTCTGGGATTTTTCACTGGCCATATCCACCTCTTCTTATTATTTTTATACTATATGACACCCCCATTTATAGCGTGCTTTTCAAATATTGATAGACGCTATTTATAATATGTATATAAGAAGTGCCAGATTTTAGGTGTCAGGTTTCGGGTGTCTGCTTGCTGGAACCTGACACCTGATCACTGAAACCTGAACGGATGGGTGGCCGAGTGGCTTATGGCGCTCGCTTGGAAAGCGTGTATACGGGCGACCGTATCGGGGGTTCGAATCCCCCCTCATCCGCCAGATTAAGGTTTTTTACCGTCCGATAGAATCCGAAAATACTGTTACTTTTTCTATTGACAAGCAACCAAGTGGTTGCATATAATGTTTGTATGGTTAGCGATGAAGACAAAGTGTTCAAGGCTCTTGCTGATACCAGCCGCAGGAAATTGCTCGACAGGCTCCGCGAGGAACCGGGGTTGCCCCTGAGTGCATTGTGCGAGCAGCAGGCCATGAGTCGTCAGGCGGTAACCAAACACCTTGTTTTACTGGAAACGGCAAATCTGGTCGCAACGGTAAAGCGGGGGCGTGAGAAACTGCATTATCTTAACCCCACGCCTATCCAGGATATATACATGCGCTGGATCGGCAAATTCGAACGGGAACGGGTGGCAGCATTACATAACCTGAAACAAGCTTTGGAGAATGAACATGACAACTAATGATTTCGTATACACTTCCTATATCAAAACCACCCCGGAAAAAGTATGGCAAGCTATCACCAATCCGGAATTCACGCGCCAGTACTGGGGCGGCGAAAATAAGTCCGACTGGAAGAAGGGGTCACAATGGCACCATACTTCTATCGATGAGGCCCGCAATTTCAAGATAGCGGGCGACGTTCTGGAAAGCACCCCCCCAAAGCGTCTGGTGTTGACCTGGCCTGAACACGCCGAGGAGAAGGATAAGGCGAAGCATAGCCACGTAACGTTCGAGATCGATGCGATTGAGGATTTGGTCTGCCTGAAGGTCATCCACTCGAACCTCCCCAGTGCGGATTTCGCCAACCGAATCTCCGGCGGCTGGCCGCGCGTGCTCTCCAGCATGAAGTCGCTGCTGGAAACGGGCAAGGCTCTCAACACTTTCGCCGGTCATGCCAGTTGTGCCAATCCGGCGCACAAAGAGGCCGCAGCATAACACCCATCCTTGCTGGCTAACTACGTGAGCTGTGAGGCATATCCCTCACAGCTCAATAGCCCGAAATAAGGAGAATTCTATGACAAAGAAAGACTACAGCAAAACAATCACCGCCAACATCGCCGCTAATGAAGCGCTCAGAAGAATCAGTCGTGTCTCAGGTTGGTGGACCAAAAATTTTAAGGGCGCATCGCAGAAGCGCGGAGATATCTTCTCCGTCGATTTTGGGGAAACGTTTGTGGATTTCAAAGTGGTCGAAGTTATCCCTGAAAAAAGAATAGTCTGGGAGGTAACCAATTGCAATCTGCACTGGATACGGGACAAAACCGAGTGGAACAATACGCGAATCGTGTGGGATATCTCGACGGCTAACAAAACAACAACCGTCCGCATGACGCATGTCGGACTGACTCCCGCAGCGGAATGTTACAGCAATTGCAAAAAGGGATGGGACTTCCACGTGGGAGAAAGCTTGCTGGAACTGTTAACCGAAAACAAGGGGCTGGCGGGATAGCGAAACGAAGCGCTCCGCCTGACATGTCGGCAAAGCTAGTACCGTCGCTACGTTAAACTGGCGGGTATAGTCGTTTGAGTTTTAGCCTTGCGTCACATGTTGTAAATTGCCAGTTTACTTTTGTGTGTTTGGCGTTGTGAGTACGCTGCCATGCCGCGACTTCATTTTGCAGGTTTTCTTTACTTTCTATACGTCTATCCAGGCATTGCCTGCCGAGTATGCTTAAGGCTATTTCCGCGACATTGAGCCAGCTTCCGTGCTTTGGGGTATGGTGGATTTCGAGTTTGTCAGCCAGGCGTTTGGCTTCTTCTGCGGGGAAGGCTTCATAAAACGAAGCTTTCTTGTGGGTATTCAGGTTATCCATTACCAGGAGTATTTTTTCTGCGGACGCATAGTAGGTATCCATGAGAAACCGCATGTAATGCGCCCAGTCCACAGCAGTGCGGTGGTCAGTTACTTGTACTACGCTTTGCCCGGTCAGAGGCTCAAAGCCCATGAAGATATTCGCCACGCCATTACGCTGGTACTCACTGTCATAGCATTCCGGCTGGCCGGGACGCATCGGCAACGGCTGGCGCACTTCGCCAATCAACTGTTTACTGGTTTCATCCATGCACAGTACGGGAAACTTCGCGTCATAAGCGCGTTGATATATATCAAGCACGTCTTCCATCTGGCATACGAATTCCGCATTGCTCTCCGGCGGAATGCACCATTGCTTGTTCAGCCACGGCTTCAACTCGTTTTTTTTAATGCCCTGCGAACCGTTTCAGGACATACGGAATTCACGATGTTCAACTCCACCATTTTATCCGCAAGCAACTGCAACGTCCAGCGGGCTTGACCCGCAGGAGGCTCACTGCAACTCAACGCTATCAGGTGTGCTTCCTCTTTGCCTGTAATCTTGCGGCGGTGGCTTCTGTCTACTGCTTTACGACCTAACGCCGCTTCAAATCCCTCCTCCACAAACCGCTGCCGCGTACGCTCAATCTTACGCAAGGATATGTTGTACGCCGCCGCAATATCCTCGTCCTTCCATCCATCCCCACCACGATCCGCCTTCAACAACACAAACGCATTGACCAGTTTGGCACGGTTTACCTTGTTCCGTGACGTCATCTCCAGCAACAGGTCACGCTCTTGCGAAGTCAAATCTACATGATATTTCTTGCCCATCTCTCTACCCCTCATGGTTAAAGATGATGACTATACAGATCGTTACTCATACTCGTCAATTTAATGTAGGAGGGGTACTAGTGTGAATGAGATTGAGACGCATAAAGGTACGTTGTGGAATGGGGTCCGCAACAATGTGGCGAAGAAGAACCTGATGGCGATGCAAAAAGGCGATCAGGGGTTTTTCTATCATTCCAACGAAGGAAAAGAGATTGTCGGCATTATAGAAGTAATACGTGGGTTTTATCCTGATCCTACCGCTGAAGCGGGCGAGCCGTGGGTGGTAGTGGATTTAAAGGCAGTCAAGCCGCTGAAACAACCAGTTACTCTCGCTGATGTAAAAGCGGAGCCGCGTCTTGCTAAAATGTCGCTGGTGATTTATCAGCGTTTGTCTGTACAGCCTGTGACTGAAAAAGAATGGGAAATTATCTGCAAGATGGGCGGAATCAATTAAAGTCTATTTATCCCATTCCGGTGCAAAACTTGGATCGACAACCCTGGTGTTATTGTGCAGTTGCGAAATGGCGTACATGTCGTCGTCGCTTAAGCTAAAATCAAATATATTAAAATTAAGCCGTGCATTCTTTTCGCTGGCAGCTTTGGGAATTGCAGCGACTCTTTCCTGCTCTATCAGCCAGCGTAGAGCAACCTGGCTTGCTGTTTTATCATGTTTCTCACCGATACTTACCAGCAGGGGATGTTTGGCAAGCCTGCCACGCGCCAGCGGACTGTAGGCTGTGATAATGATGTTATGTTCATGCGCATACTCAAGGACGGCGCGTTGTGACAACAGCGCGTGATATTCAATCTGGTTGCATGCGACCGGTGCCAAATAGTCTTCTACCGCTTCTTTCATCAGCCGAACTGGGAAATTACTGATGCCAATCGCCTTTGTTTTTCCTTTGCGCCGCAACTCCTGCAAGGCATGTAGGGTCTGTTCCAGCGGAACTTCGGGATTCGGCCAGTGCATCAGCAGCAGATCAACATAATCCATACGAAGTTTTTTCAGGGATTCCTCCATTGACGTGATAACATGCGGAGGTTCAAAATGTGTTGTCCATATCTTGGTAGTGACGAATAATTCCCTGCGGGGAATGGTGGATCCGGCAATAGCGCGCCCTACGTCTGCTTCATTTTCATAAATCTGTGCGGTGTCGATGTGACGGTAACCAATATCCAGCGCAGTCTGCACAGCGCGTGTACATATTTCACCGCTTAACTGCCATGTGCCAAAACCAAGTGCAGGCATCTGCCTGCCTTGTATATCAAGGAATATCATTCACAGACTCCGTTACTATTTGTCGAAAACCATCACAGCGAAACTACCAGGTACTATGCTTGGTCTTGGCTTGGGAGTCAACTCTTTGGGGGCAGGTGCCGGGTTAAACTGGGCGGTGGGGACAAACAACCGGTGGGTTTTAGTGTCTAACGCAAATGTCTTCGATCTTTTAGGGGTGGTTACCGTTTCTACCACATGATATTTGTCTGGTTCATCTTCATGGATAACGGTTAAACTTCCTTCGCCATTGCTACTGATGATGAGCTTTGTTGCCGGATCAAATGCGGTGGCATCTACATCACTGCCAATCTCCATGACGGAAACTACTTTACCATTATCTGCATTGATAACGATCAGCAGCTTATTGCCGCAGCCGACAAACAGCCTGTGATTTTCCTGATCTATTGCCAGGCTTGAAGGTTCTTCGCCCGGTCTCAGCGACCAACGTTTCAGTATCTTTAATTTACGCGCGTCAATTTTAAGAAGCTTGTTTTTGTCCTCTAAATTGACGAATACATGTCCGGAATTATCCGAGACAGCGAATTCCGGCTTGCCTCCAAGAGTGATGGTACCTGCCACTTTACCTGTTGCGGCATCGATAACGGTTGCATTATTGCTTTTGCCGTTGAAGACAAATACGCGGTGTGTGGTATTATCGTAAAGGATGGCATCAGGTTTGTTTCCAGTTTTTACCTGTGATAATTCTTTGCGTGTTTTTAAATCAAAGATAGTAACCGTATCGCTTTTTCCATTACTGATAAAACCACGCCCCAGATCGCTAGCAATGGCAATGCCGTGTACTCCGGGAGTGTTCGGGATGATGCCTTCCAGCTTACCTGAGTCTGCATTCAGCACCTCAACTTCTGTGCCATGTGATATATATACACGTCGTGCAGTTTTATCCACTGTGAGAAAATCCCAGCCATTATCGCCTGTCAGCGCAATAGTATCGGTGCAATGATAGCCTGTGGTTGCAGGAACACTGCATGCCGACAGAAGCAGTGCTAAAGATGTGCCCATGAGTGTACGCATATATTTCTTCCTATTTTTAGCGGAGTTACTATCGTAAGTTGTTTTTATGGGGTTGTCAAAACCATTGCGATCACATAACATGCCTTCACGAACGTGCAATGAAGGCAAAAGAATCCTTTTCTAGTATTAAGGCAGTATGATTTCGAATCTAAAAAAGAATTTTCTCCGGATACGGCAAAACCCGGTCGTGCGTAAGCATATCATTGAGGTCGTAAAAAAACGGATATTACGAAAAAAACAAAACCTGGCGCAGTATAATTACACTATCGATTTAGTGAGGCCGGATGCTAAAGCGCTGGCGGAACTCAAGGCCAATAATTATCTAGCGGGATACGCAAGAAATATAAGCTCGCAAGGTGGCGAAGACGGGGTGATAGAACAGATTTTTAAAACTATCGGGCTTACCTCTGCTAACTGGTGTGTGGAATTCGGTGCTTGTGACGGTAAGGTGGATTCCAATAGCTGGAACTTGGTAAAAAACCACGGTTGGAAGGCAGTATATGTAGAACCTAACCAGGATTTTTTCAAACTCCTGAAAGCGCATTGTGATGCCAATCCGGGGACGTGGTGTTTTGATGATATGGTTGGCTGGGAAGGGGATAGCCGGCTGGATGCTATTCTGGCGCGCACCCCGATACCTGCGGAATTTGGTTTTATCAGTATTGATGTGGATGGGCCGGATTATTACATCTGGGAAGCGTTGGAAGAATACCGCCCACATGTGGTGTGCATAGAATTCAACCGCCTGATCAATCCGAAGGTGAGCTTCATTCCCACGAAAGAATCCTTCCTGCGTCCTTCCTCGTTGCGTGCGCTCTATGCACTTGGCAAACGTAAGGGATATGAGCTTGTGAGTGTCGTTGGTTGGAATGCGTTTTTTGTCCGCAGTGAGCATTTTCCGAAATTTAACATTGTCGACAACTGTCCGGAAAAATTATTTTATCCCGAAGATGAAATGCGTATTTTCCAGGGTTATGATGGCACTCTGTTTCTGCATCCGGTTGAGCAGCATTACTGGCGATTCCAGTATAATGATGAGGGCGTTGTCACCCCTGTGCATATAAGCCAGCGCGATATCCAGGTATTACCTGACGGCTTGCGGGTTTTCCGCCCACGCCATACCTACCGGTCGGTAACGCTTGAGAAGCAGGCAGGTAAACTGGATAGTAAAAAACTGCCCAGAAATATATTGTTACAATACCGCAAGAATGTAGTTTCGGAAAATGGTGAGGACGGTATTCTTGAACACATTTGCAAAAAAGCGGGCATCAAAGAAGGCTTCTGCGTGGATGTGGGGGCGGGTGATGGCAGAAAATGGAGCAATAGCTGGAACCTGGTTGCAAATCATGGCTGGAAAGGTCTTTTGATCGAATCCGATAACGATAATTTTGCAAAGCTCAAAGATACCTACAAAGATAATGCACGCGCACAATATATCCATGAATACGCCACTTCGCGTAATATTGAGGCGTTGTTGCGCAAGCACAATGTGCCTAAAAAGTTCGACATACTTACGATTGATGTGGAGGGCAATGATTATCATGTGTTTGCTGGCCTGAAATCTTACAAACCGACAGTGGTGGTCATCGACTTCAATCCGTCCATTGCTAATGATATACGCTTTATTCAGGAAGAAAACAGGAAGGCGCATTACGGTTCATCGCTGGCGGCGCTTACGGAACTTGCCGTTAAAAAAGGCTATAAACTGGCTGCGGTGACGGACTGGAATGCGATTTTTGTCCGTGATGATATATTCAATCTTTTAGGCGTGCCGGAAAATTCTATTGATGAAATGTATTATCCTCCCTTTGAAATGCGTATGTTTCAGACGCTGGAAGGATGTGTGCATTTAGCCGGGTGTGATATGCTGGTGCGTCAGGATTATAAAATAGAATGGGAAGATTTTCAGGTGCTGCCCCGGCAACTCAGGGGAGAGAACAGAGTGCGTGAGGATGAATCCGAAAGCGATCGTGCTTTTGGCACTTCCAAGTCGCTTTTTTATTAACCGGGAAATTTAACTGGAGCAGATATGAAAAAATTTCTTCAGCTTGTGATATTTGCGGCATCAGGCGTCATGGGGGCTTTTATGGGGCATGCGCAGGCAAAGGAGAGCGATAAAACCGCGTATGATTTTACTTTTACAACTTTAATTGGTGAAAAACCGATGGCGTTGTCGCAGTATAAAGGTAAGGTGCTGTTAATTGTCAATACCGCATCGGAATGTGGGTTTACCCCGCAATATAAGGCATTGCAGGCACTATACGACAAATACAAAGATAAGGGGCTGGTGGTTATCGGTGTGCCGTCCAATGATTTTGGTGAGCAGGAACCGGGGTCAGCGCAGGAGATTAAAAAATTCTGTGATCTCAATTACGGCATTACTTTTCCAATGATGTCCAAACAGGATGTCATTGGCGATAAAGCCCACCCGTTTTATAAATGGGCGTATGAGGTGCTTGGTTTTGGCAGTGCGCCGAAATGGAATTTCCATAAATACCTGATCGATGGTAACGGGAAACTGGTTGATTATTTCGGTTCATCAACCAAGCCGGATTCAGGGGCCATTACTTCAGCTATTGAGAAATTATTGAAACAATAATAAGTCTTACAAGAGGTTTTATGCATATTGCGACCCAGCAGCTAAAACCATTATCCACTGTCCAGCTCACGGCGGATGAAGCCAAAATACTGAAATGGATGAAGAGTGCCGTGTGGGAAGCACAGCCAGTAGCGCATGGAACGGTTGCTTATAAAACAAAGGTTCCTGAATTTTTTTCCGGCGTACGTTTATATAATATGCAAGGGGGAGGGAAGGCGGGCAGCTCGCAAGGCACGCTCGAACTTTTCATTAAGAAACTGCAATATCAGGGTATCATCAGCAAGCAGGAACTTTATCCGATAGAGGTACAGGGGCATGCGCGGTTCTTATCACTCAAAAAACCTGATCTGGATAACCTCGGCATCGGGCAGGAAGAGGACGAAGAATAGCTGTCAATTTCATCCCCAGCGCAATTTCTGAATTAACGTATCCAGGATTTGCAGAAAACGTGAGCGATCTTTTTTGGAAAAAGACGGATTATGTCCTTTGATTTCACCTGCTTCGCGTAAATAAGCATTGAGAGCGCGTGCGGCTAATGCGGAACCGATGTTTCCAGAGTTAAAAGGGTTGCCAGTGGGGGCGATGGCGTGGGCGGCTTTGTCCAGACAACGTGCTGCCAATTGAATATCGGCGGTGATGACAATATCAGATGCGGCGATGTGTTCTGCGATCCAGTTATCTGCGGCATCAAATTCAGTGCCGACACGATAACAGGGTGGATATTAGGTCCGATTGAGGCTCGCATACCACTGTGTTACTGACCATATATATCTGTAAATCATAGCGTGATGCTACACGTATGACTTCCTCTTTTATCGGGCAGGAGTCAGCATCCACATAAATATCCGGCATCTCACTGTATACTGAAATAGAACGAGTTGTTTTGCACAGTCGTATCTGTGCACAGGCAGGACGCTTTCCATTCTACCCTGTATGTTCCTGAGTAGCCATTTTTCAGCAGCGGAAACTTCGCTGACATGCTGCTGCCACTGATGGTTGCATTGCCCGTTTCCAGTTGATTGTTATAAGGGTCATATAGGGTGAAGGAGCTTTTGGTCGGATCGAGGTTCTGAGAAAAATTCAGGGTAACGGATGCAGGCTGTTTGGCCAAAGTCTGATTTGCACGGGGTGTAGAGGATATAAACTGTAATGTTTGTGGTGTAACAATATTCTGAGTGATAAAAAGAATATCAGTACGCGTGAAAGCCGGGTTTACAAAAAACAGCATTATTGCCCCAGCGATAAATAGTCTTTTCAGCATATCATGCGCTCTTTGTGTAGATATATTCATCGCTGCCAAAATACCCGTTCCATGCGAGATCAAGCAGCGCTTTGTTTAAATGGAATTGCTGGCCGGTGTGGAGGCATACATCGCGTACTCGCTCTATGAGATCGCGTGGTTCACATGCGCGTATCTCGCGCCCGGTGGAGCGGTAACGCCTGAGGATATGTTCAATAAGATCCTCCTCCACGCTCAATTCGTGGCGTTTGGCATATTGCCTGAAAATGTTAATGTACATTTCCTCTGTCGGCGCATTGATATGGGTACGGTAACCCAAGCGACGCAGGAACGCCGGATCGGTTACTTTGTCTGTATCAAGATTGGTAGCGATTATCAACCTTAAGAGAAAAGGAACCTGAATTTTTTGCCCGGTATGCAGGGTCAGAAAATCAATCTGATGCTCCAGTGGGATGATCCAGCGGTTCAGCAGCGCATCGGGCGCTACGCGCTGGCGGCCGAAATCGTCAATCAGGAATGTGCCGCCATTGGCTTTCATATGCAGTGGCGCTTCATAAAACTTAAGCGCTGGAAGGTAAGCCAGATCCAATGATTCCAGCGTCATTTCACCACCTGCAACAATGAACGGGCGTTTGATTTTTACCCAGCGCCGGTCGATGGCCTGATGTTTCCGGTTAGCATGTTCAATGACATCATGGCAGTGCGCATCAAAAATGCGGATAATATTATTTTCTACCGCTATACAGTGAGGAATCCAAAGTGTGCCGCTCAGGGCATCATGCAGCTTTCGCCCAATACTGGTCTTGCCGTTTCCCGGCGGGCCTGAAATAAACAGACTGCGTCCGGAAGAAATAGCAAGTCCGGCAACATTTATAACGTCTTCAGACAACACCAGATCGGCAAGCACTTCTTTAATCTGGCCGGATGAAACCGGCGGGTTTTGTGCAATCTGCCATTCCAGCATTGCTTTATAGGCTTCAAATGGTACCGGTGCCGGGCCAATATAGCCGTTATGTTCCAGAAGCCTTGTGGCCATTTCCCTGCCGCGTTTGGAAATGGAATAGCGGTAGCCGAATACTTCATCCTGCCCGTGTACTTCCAGTAAAGCGTCAACGCGTAACTGTTCGAGCAATTCGCTGGTTACTGTCCGCGGCAGCATAAGATATTCTGCTACTCCATTTGTCGAAATCTGGGAATGAATGTGTGCCACCTTCAACACAAGATCGAGCAGAATTGGAATATCTATTCCTGTACCTGCCAGATTGGCTGGCGCTTCCGGTGCCTGTCCGTCATCGGTCAGCATCATTTTCGGCAGATAGGACTGGTTATTATTTTGTTTTATCAAGGCATTGCTTTCTTTAAGAAGTGGAAGACACCTTCTTTATGTTAATCCTGCTGTACAGAAGTTAATACCGTCAGTTTGCTGCCCAAGGAGGAATAATTATTATACATATGATACATGTATATATTGTAACACAATGATTATCAATAACTATTATGGCCTGATTTGCGTGGGGGCACTTGCAATACTATAATTTGGCAGGGTGCAATCTGTGGAGGGCTGCCATTCCCACCGTGTTAATAATACCTTCACCACTGGTCGCTTATAGGCTTTGTCTTTGGATTTTGCGCTTCGTACCATTATATCGGTTAGTAGCATGGGGGATATTTAATTGTTATTTCTAGTGATACCCCCAATCACTGCTGGATTTTAAAGATACATAACGGACATCACTGGATAACATATATCCTGTAAATGGCTATTTGTCTATTGTTTGATGGACATCCTAGAACCAGAAACTGGCTGCAATGGAACACCGACAACATAACCTTTATGTTGTAGTAATTTTAGGCAGCCCCCTAACCTCCAATATAGGTTTCAAGATATTAACGCCCTAGAAACTACTTGTAATACATCTTCGTACGCCTACAATGCACGCTTATAGTAAAAGCAATTGTTTAAACTATCGGTTATGAGATCAAGGCGTGTTATTTTCGCAGGCAATCGTTTCTTCGTGTTGAAGGAAATGCTTGATGTGGGCATGAATATTCAAAAAATACTGGCAGTACAGGGATCACATCTAGCGAAAGAATTAATTACCCGAAATATTGAACATATCGCCATCGCCAGCAAGAAGGAATTTGTAGAATATCTGGACGCCTTGGAGTTTAACGATTTTGTTGCTAATGGTTGTCCTTATATTCTTCCTCCTACGCATCTTGCAAGGGAAGGAAAGCGTTTTATCAATATCCATCCTTCTTATCTCCCGGATCTGCGCGGCGCCGATCCAGTACCGGGTGCATTATTGTTCGGAAGGGATTCCGGGGCTACATGCCACCTCATGGATGCGGGGGTTGATACAGGACCCATCATCAGTCAGGTGTGTATTCCCTATTCACAGGATCTTGATGCCTCATTGTTATATCAACTTAGTTTCACGGCGGAGCGCGAAGTATTTCATCGGGCTCTAGAGAGGGATTTTTTACCTGTGAAAACGCAAGAGACCAAAAATGATCTTCTCTATTATACCAAAAAACCTGATGATCTGCAGATAGATTTTACCCAGTCAGCGGAAGCTATTATCCGGCGTATCCGGGCTTTCGGGAATCCGTCACAGGGCGCTTTTTTCACTATTGGCGATGCTGTTTTTAAAGTGTATGATGCAGAAATTGTGACAAACCCATATTTGCTTGCCAAAATACAGGATTATGAAGATAATACAGTGGTGATGGCGTACGAAAAAACCTTGCTTATTAAGAAAGGTTCTGGCTATTTAAAGCTGAAGAATATCATTGGGGATTTTTCGCTTGTTGAGACAGGCTTGATGCTTCTGTAAATATGTATTGTTAGCCTGCAAGGCGTGCGTACCCCAAGCCTGATTGACCAAATCCATTTCCATTATAAAACATGATCGGGCCAGAAGGGGTTTCAACAACGCAAGGATAGGCAACCATTTCTGAGTCCCATCCTTCAGGTGAGATATCGATTCCTGCCATGGAGTCGTCACGATGCCATTTTATCCGGTCGTGAGACCACGCATACCCCATGCGATATGCGTCAGAACCCCCACGAAAATCATGGCTACCCCGGTACGAAAACCACATATGCCATCGGTTATAACGATACAATAGAGTAGGACGGGATTGTGCCTCATTGGGGAGCACAGTAGGGATGATTGGACGCCCGTCACGCTGCCACTCTATGCCGTCGGTCGAATGCGCGGTGCAGATAAGGTAAACATTCTCCAGCCTTCCTTCATCCTTAACCCACCCTATTGTTGACGCATACCAGCAGTTAAGTGTGTTGCTGTCACTGTTGGTGACTATCCATGACATGGTAGCTGAATAAGGTTCATGTGCTGTCCGCCCTAACACAGGTCCGGGAACTGCTCGTTCGAAAGTTTTTCCTCCATCATGGCTGATGGCAAGACCTGCTGAGTTATTATAGGGGGCATCACTATTCAGGCGTGACCAACCAGTATAATAAAGCAACACAACGTCTTTTTGTTGTACTGCCATAGTAGGCATAATGCCATGCTCATCAAAACTGCCCGGAGGGCCTAACTCCAGCAGGGGAGCGTCATTCACGAAAAGGATTTTCGACGGATCATCGGTGCTAACATCGATGAACGTGCCTAGGCTCATACCAGTCTTGGGACGGGTAGAAAAATAAATCCGTAACCGATCACCGCATGAAAGAATGGTGGGCATTTGAATATGACTGCGGATAAAATGATACTCTGGCTTAGGCTCAAAAATCTTGCCGTATTTCACCCAATGCATAGTCTTTATCCCTTTCGTTCCAGTCATATTTACACTTTTACATTTATACCATAACCTGTATATATGACGCGAGGAATAACTCTGAAATAGTGGAAGATATATATGACTAAAAGCAAAATCGCAAAAAAGCCCTATCGTGATGGTCAATTTGAGACTGTCAAATTTGCTGCACGGCGTAAAGATTATTACGAAGGTGAGGAGACTATTTTTCAGATGGGTTATGAGCCATCAGACTTTTTGCATTATTTCCCTGCCTTTGTTGGGCATATGACTTTGTGGAAAGCGCTTACGCTCTATGAACTTTATAAAAAAACTAGTGGTCTGTGTGGTCATATTGCTGAGGTGGGAGTGCATAAAGGAACAAGCTCACTTCTGTTTGCAAAGTTAGTGCAGATTTTTGAACCTGAAGCTCTGACACTCGTGCATGGATTTGACTGGTTTCGTGGTACCAGTGCGACGCAAGAAGATCTACTGCTCAACAATTTTAATGATGCTGAAGATGAAGAACGGGTGCGTAAACTGGTGCGCTTGCAGAAACTGGATCATATCCTTAAAATCCACAATCTTGACGTGTCCAAGGATATTGATGGATTCTTCGACCAATACCCACACATCCGGTTCCGACTTGCGTATCTTGATTCAGGCACTTATCCTGTGGTTGCGAGTGCTATCAAGGCTTTCTGGCCGCGTATGGTGCCTGGTGGCCTGATGATATTTGATCAATATAATAATGAGGTTGCGCCAGGAGAAACACGGGCAGTAAGCGAATTGCTGCCTAATCTAAAAATTGAGACCATTCCGAATTCCTGGTTCCCGAATGCCTTTGTGCAGAAACCATTTATTTGATTGCAATCGTATTATTAAATATTTTCCGTATAGAATTCCTGGTTTCTCTATATGTTTATTAACAATGCAGGCGCTCGTGTAGCTGCTTGTGAGCACACCAAGCCAGAGAATCAGTGTTTGGTAGGGGGCGTTAAGATTGATAAACCAGGAATTACTGTATAAACAACCTCCGATTAAGGAAATAAAAAGTCCATGCAATAAATATACGGAATAAGAAGCCTCTGACATGAAAGTAAAAAATTTATTATCGAGTAATCTATTAATAATTTCTCGTGATGTCTGAAAGACTGGGAAATCTGATATGAGAAAAATCATCAAGGCTGGAGGTATAATGAGCCACCATATTTCCTGACGGAAATACGGGTAAAGAAATACGTCTGTCCTTATTAAAGCGAATGCCAGTATGTACATGGATATACGTTGTTTCATTGTAATATCTTTGCGAATATTAGCGTCACAAATTAATATACCAATCAGGAAAACAGGTAATTTCAGCAATATAAATGAGGGTTCGGGAAATAACCCTATGCTACCGCGAATGCCATCCAGCTTTGCAAACCACAATGTCACCATCACGCATAATACTGTCAGTATGGTGGTAATGGTGATATACCCATACCGTCTGAGTAGCAGGTAAATAAACGGAAATAGTAGGTAAAACTGCATTTCCAGACCAAGACTCCAGTCTGGCAGCGCTGTTGACAGAACGCGATCTGGCAAGAATCCAAACAGGAACGTTGCATGTAGGAGTATGTTAAGAAATGAATAATCTGCAGCATATCGTGGGCTGTAAATACTTTCATTCATGCCGGGTATGCGAGCGGAAAGAATTTCAAACCCATGTACAATATGAACGGAAAAAAGCGCCACGATGATAAGTGCAAAATAATATACCGGCGCAAGCCTGAAATATCTCCGTACATAAAATATTACCCAAGATTTTTTGGCATCAATAGGTTCCTGCTCGTTTCTTTGTATGGCATTAAAAGCCATAAGAAATCCTGACAGCACCATAAAGATATCCACTGCAAGTTTTGCACTTGGAAGATTTACTCCGTACCAGTTACTCCAGATCATACAATGTGAACTCACGACAATCAGCGCCGCCATTCCTCTTAAAAAACTTATATAGGCAACATTTTTCTTCACTATACTGTCACTTTTATGATATTCTCAGCCCGTTTTTCATACCTCGCAATATATCTTTGCCACATTTCATAGTAAGCATCTTCCATTGACGTCGCATAAATATCAAGGCTGATGCGCGGATTATTCATATAGTCCTTTCGCATGTTGTGCCGGTAAGATTTAAGTTTTTGTTTGTTGTTTGCAAGGGATACGGCTTTTTCTATGAACACTTCCGGTGACTGGCATTGCAGTTCTGGATAGCCCATGCTTTCGACGACTGCCCGTGCTACCTGGGAACAATAACGGTCGCCCACCAGAGAAATAATCGGCACACCGCTGATAGTAGCTTCTATGCTGGTTGTGCCTGCATTGCAGGGATAAGTATCAAGACCAATATCCGCGCGCCAGTAGCATTTAAGCAGTGTAGCATAGTCAGAGTTCCCCTCTAGAATCAGTCTGGACTGGTCAATACCGCCATCCTTGAAATGATGGATGAAAGCAGCGCGGCTTGCGGGTTCGCCTAACAGGCGTGCTTTCATAAAAAACTTGCTTCCGGGAACGCGTTTTAGCACTTCGCACCATAAAAGTATCTGTTGCCGCGAGACTTTATGTGCCTGGCCAAAGCTACAGAAGGTAATGAATCCGTTTTTTTCAAAAGGAGATTCGGAAACAGGCGGAAAGTGGTCACTCACAGGCATAGCATGAGCAATGCCTTTTTGATGGAAAATAGTTTCTGAATAATAGGGTTGCAAATGACCAATCTCAATGCCGCCGGGAATTAACGCATAGTCCATACTCGGCACACCGGTGGTGCAGGCATAATTATAATATGCCACCTGCACGGGGGCGGGGTGGAGTGCAATGGCATAATAACGGTGAAAAATACCATGCCCATTCAACTCTACAAGAACATCAATCTCATCTTTGCGTACCAGTTCGCAGAATGCATCTGTATCCATGCCATAAGTATCACGCCAGTGTTCCACCAAACCATGAATAGCTTCGTTCTTGGAATTCACAGGCTCATCGGAATACAAAAATACTTCTACGCGATCACGATGATGTGCCCTGAGCATAGCATGTAGCGAATTGGTAGCGACACTATCAGTAATAAAATGGCATGTATACCCAATTTTCAGGCGGCGGTTTGTGGTCAGCGGGTTGGTATAGGCTTTATAAGGTTCGCCTTGCAGGAAGTGCTGGCTCCAGCGGACATGTTCTTTGTATATTTTCTCATTAGTCTGTACCTCCGGAGAGCCGAACATCAGCATTTGCAAATAGATAACTATTTGTGTCTCTGGTGGTCTTTCATTAGGTACGTAAGAGGAAAGCAAAGCTTCAAACACGGCAAGCCCCTGATCATGAAGCCCGCTATGGCAAAGGAACATGGCAATTTCACGCATCGCGTTACGATAATAAGGTATGGTGTATACAAGCGATATCAGGTAAGAATATGCTTCTTTGCCGAGCAGTTCGCGTACGTTATGAAGCGCTGGGGACAGATCCTGAAACCATTGTGGTGGCCCCTTTATTTTGGCCAGTTTAGCCGCAACATACCCTCTGGCAGTCACCAGGTTTTTCTTAAGCACAGGATGTGTGGCAAGCATGGTGGAAGGCCAGGTTCGGAGTACTCTGTAATAATGGTATTTTCTGCACTGTGCGAGCACGGCTCTTAAGGGGCTATTCATGATTGACTGTACATCCGAAATGAAATTCTCTGCGTATTTTCTACGGGATCGGAAAGAATAATCAACTGCTTTCTTCACTTCGCCGAGGTCTTTACCTGCTGCCAGCAATTTTCTTGCCTGCATGTGGTATTCCCTCGAACCGGCAAGGCCTATTTCTGGGTATACACCAAATGCAAGACGTTTTTCTTTTCTGCCAAAACGATTTTATAACGCCAATATTTACCTCCACTGGGCATTACTTCCAGATACAATCCATTATTATCTAAAATCTTGCGGGACTTATCGGCGGGCTTAGCGGTTTTGCAAACAATATCTGTTAATGACATATTGGGGGTACATTTTGACAGTGATAAATTAATGCCCCCGTTTGTGCTCCCAAATGCTACTGGATTTTAAAAGCACATGCTGGATATCACTGGATGATATATATCCGGTAAATGGCTATTTGTCTATGATTTGGTGGATTTCTTTGGACATCCTAGAACCAGAAACTGGCTCCGCGGGTAGGGCTCGAACCTACGACCGATCGGTTAACAGCCGATTGCTCTACCACTGAGCTACCGCGGAATATGGTAAATACTGCCTGAATTCACAGGATATCACTGCTGAAGCAGGTGTGTTTTTATAGCAAACGGATTTTTTATGTACAGATTTATTTTAATGTTCCTGCCGCCATTCATTATAAACGGTGACGGATTTTGGTAATATATTGTATAATATTATATAATTAAGAATTATGGATAAAGGAGGTGGGTAGCTAATTGACAATCATCTCTCATAGTCAGTCAGGTGATGCTCCAATTTTTTCATCACTCCTTCTATCCGTTTTACTGTCCACGTCCAGAATGCCTGAGCGGCGTTGGGCGAAAGTTTTTTTGTGTTCTCTTTCAGTAGTTCGAAATCCAATACAGTTCTTTCCATTTGGACTGTCTGATGGTATTTGACGAAGTCTTCCATATACTCCATACATTCTTCCAACCACCGGATACATTCATAACAAGGCTTCTCTAACAGTTTGCGGAAAAACCTTATTTTCTTGTCATGCCTGCGATAGCAGGCGTATGTAATGCCTTGATATACTAGGATTCCTGCTTTCGCAGGAATGACAAAATCGAGGTTATTTGGAGTCTTTCCGCAAGCCGCTAAGGCATAGATGGTTTGGGAGTTACTGTATTTTTTTATATTGAAACTCTTTGGAAGATTTTCCTGGAAATCTTATATATTTTAGTGGTTTTTTCTCTTTTGGCGAGTTTTCCGCTAGCAGTAATTCCTGCTCTTCTTTTGTTGGATCTGTCTCGCCGCCTAACATCAATGTTATCAGTGTGCTCGTATCAACGATTGCTGTTGGTGCAGTAGGTTCTATTGGTACTTCAGGTTGTTGCGTTGATTTGCCCATTGCTTTTTCCGTGTACCGCCCATGATTCTGTTACGCAGAACTGTATTCTGAATTATAGCAATGTTATCAGAATACGGAGATTATTGTTCCCCTATAACCAGGCAGTTTTCCCCAGTTCTTGACAGTTTATTGCAGAATGCATTAGCCAACGCTTCCGTCGCATAGGGGCCTGTGCGTAAACGGAATAACCTTTTTGCTGCGCTGCTTGCGGGTGGAGAAGTAACTGTCGCATTCGCCTGTGTGGTAATCTTTTTGTGGCTCTTCTGAACTTCCTGCCATTTACCCCAGGCTTCATACGGTGCGTCGAACGTACCCAACTGCACCCAGTATACCGAGTTTTCAATGACTGATTTTGTTCCGGCGTTCCCTTGTGGCATGTATGCGGCAGCCGTTGCGGTTGTGGTTGACGCAATGTCTTTTACACTGACGCAATGTAAATTATGCTGGCTGGCAAGTGCGCAAACGGTCCTTATATCGGATATGGCGAATGTCCCCATCCTAAGCGTGACATGCCCTGATTTATTGGCATAGGCATAAGGCCTTGTGATACGCATGCGGAGGCCATCAGAGAGGCTGGCATAATTGTTGCGGAATTCTTCGTAAAAATTATGCGCTGCCGCTTCATCGGCAAAATAATTAAGTTGTGCCCAGTACATTTTATCTGTTTCTGATGCAGGGATATCAAAAAGTGGTTCAGCATTCGTTCTATGGGAAGAGGCGGGTTGATCATTTCCCGTATCTTCGGATAATGGTACCCTGATAGCTTCTGCCACGTTTACGCGACCGACTGTTTTCGGGATGGAGTCAGACTTAGCCGTAGTGATCTTATCCTCAGTAGAGCCGGACCTGGACGATCTGCCAAACAGGCGACCAAAGAAGCCCAGTTTGTTTTCTTCCGGCTTTGCAGCAGGAGCCGATGTTGCTGCCGGTGTCTCTGTGGCAGCCATTTTTGGCGCGGGTTCATCGTCATCTAAGAATTTAGGTTCACGCCCCGGAATAAAATTATCGTTAGTTTTCTGCGGCTTTTCTGAAGATGAAACTATAGTGTTTTCCGCTATTTTTACTGGTGCCACAGGCTGAGTTTTTGCTATAACGGGCTTTTCTGCCGGTTCATCATCGTCCAGGAATTTAGTTGCACGATCTGGAATAACCGGGGTTTTCTGGGCGGTCACTGGTTCTGCTTCAGGCTCTGCTTTAGATCTGGAAATGGCATTTTTTTCGGCACTCAGATCGTTATTTGCGACGGCAGTGCTGGCGACAGGCCCGGAATCGGAGGTAAATATGGCAGTTTCAATAACATAGCACTCGCCGCCTTTATCCTGTATAGCGCTGCATAATTTGGTTGCGCTGTCGTGGGAATCCACCGGGCCTGCCTGTGTGCGGTAGCTTATCTTGTCATCCGAAGACATGGACACTTCGGCAATATGCAGGGTTAACTTACCGAGTGTATCAGGGTTCTGCGATTTAAGTGCCTGCCATTTTTGTTCGGCCTGTTCTTTAGTATCGAACGAACCAAGCTGCAATATGTATGTATTATCAGCGTATGCGGGTGTTTCTATTGCAAAGAGGCAAATAGTAGTGGTCAGAAGTATTATTTTTTTCAAATTACTGTTCATATTATCCGGCAAAATATGCATCCCTTACCCCGTTCTCTATCCTTGTGTGTAAACCCTCTAATAACAGGAGAAATATATATAAGGCAACATTATTTGGTAATTTAAAGGAAGTTTGGCAGGAAAATTGATTGCATAATTGGCGGCAAGCTTTTATGCCATATACAGTTTTACTTAAACCGCAGACGGTATTTACTAAACTCTTGGGACTATAATTATGACAAAGGCTTACGGAAAATCGATTTTGCCCAGCCGCCATGTGACCGAAGGAGTGGAGCGTGCGCCGCACCGTTCCTATTATTATGCGATGGGACTAGGGAAAAAACAGATATCACAACCGTTTGTCGGTGTAGTAACGACATGGAATGAGGCGGCTCCCTGCAATATCACACTTGCCCGCCAGGCACAGGTGGTGAAAAAGGGGGTTGCAGCCGCAGGTGGTACTCCACGTGAGTTTACCAGTATTACGGTTACTGACGGCATTGCGATGGGGCATCAGGGGATGAAAGCCTCACTGGTTTCACGCGAAGTGATCGCCGATTCGGTGGAACTTACCGTACGCGGTCATTGCTATGATGCGCTGGTAGGACTTGCAGGGTGTGACAAATCCTTGCCAGGACTCATGATGGCGATGGTCAGGCTCAATGTCCCTTCTGTGTTTATTTACGGCGGTTCCATCATGCCCGGTAAGTTCAGGGGCAAGGATGTAACGGTCGTGGATGTGTTTGAAGGGGTTGGACAGTTTGCGGCAGGCAAAGTGGATGAAGCCTATATTGATGAGCTGGAGCAGGTCGCCTGTCCCTCGGCTGGGTCATGTGGTGGACAGTTTACTGCGAACACGATGGCTTGTGTTTCGGAGGCGATTGGTCTTGCACTGCTCGGTTCTGCCGGTGCGCCTGCGCCTTATGAATCACGCGATGCGTACGGGTTTGCTTCCGGTGAAGCGGTGATGGAGCTGATAAAAAATAAACTCCGCCCGCGTGATATCGTTACGCGTAAATCACTGGAGAATGCGGCGGCAGTGGTTGCGGCAACAGGTGGTTCTACCAATGCTGCACTGCACCTGCCAGCGATTGCCCATGAAGCCGGAATTGATTTTGGCCTGCATGCGGTGGGGAAGATTTTTAAGCGTACTCCCTATATCGCCGATTTGAAACCGGGTGGGCGCTATGTTGCTAAAGATCTCTATGATGTCGGCGGCGTTGCCATTGTGATGAAGGAATTGCTCGATGCCGGGTTGTTGCATGGTGACTGCATGACGGTCAGCGGCAAAACATTGGGCGAGAGCCTTGCGAAGATAAAATTCCCAGCAGGGCAGGATGTCGTGTTGCCGGTCAAAAAACCGCTTTCGCCAACCGGCGGTGTGGTGACGCTCAAAGGCAACCTCGCATCCGAAGGCGCAATCGTCAAAGTTGCGGGCATGAAGAACCTGCATTTTAAGGGTACGGCACTCTGTTTTGATTCGGAAGAAGAAGCGTTTTCTGCGGTGGAAAAACGCCAATATAAAGACGGGGATGTGATTGTCATCCGTTATGAAGGGCCACGCGGCGGGCCGGGTATGCGCGAAATGCTTTCCACCACCGCTGCCTTATACGGGCAGGGGGCAGGAGATAAAGTGGCACTTATTACCGACGGGCGTTTCTCTGGTGGCACACGCGGATTCTGCGTTGGGCATGTCGGGCCGGAAGCGGCGGTGGGTGGCGTTATCGCATTGCTTAAGGACGGTGATGTCATCACCATTGATGCGGTCAAAGGCACACTCGATGTTGAACTCTCCGATGCCGAACTTGCCAAACGCAAAGCGGTATGGAACCCGCGTGAAACCGATTACACCTCCGGTACACTCTGGAAATATGCCCAAACTGTCGGCACTGCCGAAAAAGGCGCTGTCACCCATCCCGGTGGAAAAGCGGAGAAGAAGATTTACGCTGATATTTGAGACGATCTAAAATATAACTCATTTATATTACTCGCAAAAGAAAACGCCAAACGGTATCTGATCAGGAATGTTCCTTTGCTGCATATTATTATAATACAAATCAATTGTGTAACAATAATAGACGTTAGACAGAAAGGATGATATACTCCCCCACTGGATAGTAACTGTCGAGGCAGTGCACCGTTTTTATGGGATATTATAATGCAAAAAAATTTGATGCTAGGCACAGCATCGGCTATTTAGTCCGACGTGCCAGCAGTATCATGACCGCTCATGTCGAGGCATTGTTTAGATCTACGGAGCTTACATTACTCCAGTATATTATTTTAATGAACTTGCGTGATGGTCTGGCAATGACATGTACTGATCTATCCAAGACCATGAGTTATGACAGTGGTACTGTCACCCGGGTTGTCGATCAGCTGGTGCAGAAAGGGATGGTTAAGCGGCAACGCAGTGACCGCGACAAACGTATTGTGAAACTGTTTGTAACCCCATCCGGAAAATCTGCTGTTGAATCTGTACTGCCGCGTGTGGTGCAAAAATATAACACGTGGCTTGAGGACTTTACAAAAGAAGAAGCGGATATGCTGGTGCAGCTGATGACAAAACTCAATAACAAGGTCTGTGATAAGTCTACGGGCAAAAAAGGTTAACTAAAAAGGGCATATCCCTGTCCGACCGCTCCTTATACTAAAGTTATGCACACATATACTTGTGTGCCAAATTGGACACAGCGATGTCTTAATAACATTTCATTTCAAAATTACAATGCCTCCTGTTAAGGAGGATAATATAAAGTATTATAATTACTAATACTTCAGGAGTATCGCAGTGGTTACTGATGAACACAAGAATGATTCCCGGAGTTCGATAACCAGAGGGTTTCCGAAAAAACGCCTGTTAATATCTTACCTGTTTACATTTCTCGTTTTATTGTGGATGGGCTATGACAGTTATATTTTTAATCAGAAACTCGAACACGATGTCAGAAAAAATTTTGGGTTTTCCACTCTCATCAACCAGATGTCGTATACCGCCACCAGTTCTGTACAAACCGTAAAATTGTTTACTACGTCCGGTGATCAAAAATGGGAAACAGCTCATACGTTGAATGTTGCACGCATGGAGAATGCTTTTACAAAGGCTGAATCCGAAACTCCTGATCCTGCAACATTGAAAAAAGTGCAGGATATAGCGGCTATAGGTACAAAGTTAATCAATCTGGAGAAAGAAGCAATAGATCTGGTCCATCAGAAAAAAACAGATGACGCACAAGGCATAATAGTCAGCAAGGAATATGCGCAGAACCGGCAAAAATATTCAGAACAATGCCGTGCCTTATCGGAATATACCGACCAGATGTCTGAGAAAAATTTGGCAGATTTTGCAAGTAGTGTCCGAGTGTCATATTATTTTATTTTGATAGCGATAGTGGTAATGCCGAGCATTTGGTTCTTGTCCTATAAAAATGTACGCAGGTGGCAAGGTGACCTTGAAGCGACCAAAGAGGCGCTTGCCATATCGGAAGTCAATGCAAAACAGTCTGCGATTGAGGCTCAACTGGCGTCGCAGACAAAAAGCAGTTTTCTTGCCAATATGAGTCATGAGATACGTACGCCGATGAATGGTGTTCTCGGTATGATAG
>Ga0206897_1007_pt2 | contig 58505 bp, 62 predicted proteins | sample Alteio_BWOrgHeat_49_FD_152972 | JGI IMG/M metagenome (GOLD analysis project Ga0206897, IMG submission 152972) | Enriched cells from forest soil in Barre Woods Harvard Forest LTER site, Petersham, Massachusetts, United States -... | ecosystem: Environmental > Terrestrial > Soil > Temperate forest >... | reverse complement strand
ACAAATGGCACACTACCTGTAGATATTTGTCATCAAAAAAACCACAATTTAGTAAGAAGAAACGTCTTACAATCTTTGCTGCTATTACAATAATTGGAATATCTTTTGCATATTATAATGCGGAAGTAAACTCTGGATATCATCATGTCAAGATATGGAACTTTGATTCCTATCAAAACGGGACAGTTCCTCAAGGGTTTTCTGAATTGTCAACAGATCAAAAGTCTTTGTGGGTGATAAAGTCAGATTCTAGTGCACCATCAAAGCCAAATGTCTTAGAAAAGATATCGATTAATGATACCGCAGACTATCATTTGCAATTAATTCCAGACTCACCTAATGTCGATACTGAAAATGTTACCATGAGTTTTAAAATTGTATCAGGTGACCATGCAAAGTCTGCAGGTATGATACTTAGATTTGTGGACGATAAACATTATTTTGTTCTTATGGCAGACTCTGCTCAAAACAGGCTCTCTTTATGTAAAGATACGCCTGAATTTCTAATATGCAATTATGACAAGTCAGTCACAATTACGCCTGGGGAATGGCATACAATGCAAGCATTGGTATCTTCACAGGGAATAGCTGCATTTCTTGATGGTCAACTAATCATACGTGCAAATGATCACAATTACCAGTCTGGAGAAGTTGGCATGTGGACCAAGAAAGATACTGGTGCATACTTTGATGATTTCAAAATAGAATACTAGTCAAACACTAGTGATAACTATCAACTACACCAATCTGAAAAGTATGATTGTTGCATCTTGATAAAAGATGATTGTAGTGAAGAATCAACTATTATGACACCTTGCATGTAAGGATGCATATTGTCAAAGTACACAAATACACCTTTTCTATCAAACGTATGTGAAAATATTCCATGTGATGGAATTATTGTGCTGGAATTATTGTGCTGGAATTATTGTGCTGGAAAACCATCCATCAGGTCCGCTCTGACCGCTTCCACTTGAAATCATGTGGTCCTTGACATCTTTGTTTATCCATATGACAGTGTCTCCTATTGTGATGGTTGTTTGACAGGGACTGAAACAAGATTCTCTTATTGGACATTCTATGATGTCTATCTGTCTTTGATTTTTCTCTAAATCCGCATACGACAAGGGAATTGAAGATGTGATTAGTAAAAGAATGAAAATTGTAAATATCCTTGTTATCATGTTTGTATACTGTGTCTAATTCTTATTAATAGTGTTAAGAGATATAGTGCGAACTCAAGTACTAATAACATGGCACCAAACGACAAGAATGAAAAATTTCTAAAGACTCAACTGATACTTGCAGTAATACCTACTTTTGTAACTCAATTAATTGCATTTTACAGAATACAAAAGCTAATCTACGGAATAATAATTGAAGTCATAATATTTTTTGTAGACTTGGTAATTCAAATGAGCATTTCATGGCCATTTGGAGTGATAATTGTACTGCCAATATCTATACTAGTTCCTCTTTACTATGTTAGAAAGTGGACTTTGGAATTTAATATAACCAAGTCTCAATTCTGATTTTTATAAAAATAGTTCTCACTATCTGACTTAGAAAATGAAAAGAGAGGGGGTGATTGTTTTTAAATCACTTGCCAAGGTCTTGTTGCGAAAGTAACCACATATCCCACTGCAATTACTATCGATTGATAGGCTACGTTTGTGTATGGGATTGGTTTTACGATTGGATCGCCTGTTACCACGACTGTTTGTCCTGGACCAAGACCTGGACCTATGCTTGCTACGTTAAGCTGCGTATGCATGTGATATACTGCTGGTTCAAGTGCCTTAATGGTTAACTTGTATGGAACCACTGCGTTTGCTGGTATCGTAATTACGTTACCAGGTGGATCTCTTGCTACAATTTCCCATCTGTTACCAGCGTTGGATGAGTCACCATATACGGTGTACCAGCCTCGCAAGTCTCTGTTTACAAGACTTACAAATTTACCAGATACTGTCAAAGTGTCTCCTGTATGAACAGATTGTTTTGACCATGTCTCGCCATCTATTCTTACGAAACGACTCTGTAACTGTGCCTGGACACCATGTGCCTCAGCATGTTGGAACATTTGTGCTAATGATGGTCCAACTGCTCCAAGTGCTACTATCACACCTATTGCAGCTACAATAAACTTCTTATCGACCATATCGCTTAACTAAACCAACTGAGAAACTACAACGATATATATTTTGCCCTATAAGATCCCCTTAGAATCTGATCATGTGTTATACATCCATGTTTATCATGGATTGCATCATTTTTTGTACATTATTATTATGTGATTAAGTCCGGGTTTCAATTATTATTGTTGAATTTTCAAGTTGAATGATGTAAAAATTAGAATTAATATTATAGAAATTATAACTCATCTTTTAAATAACTGGTAATCATTCCAAACGTCATGGCACAAATGCCAGCACTAATTCCAAAAGAAGTTGAAATCCAGAGACTGAAGAAGATCTGGCTTATCATCATCGCATTGGGATCAATCGCTGCATCAGTAGAGGTCGATAACTTCGTAGATGGATCTTTACACCAGACATCAATCAGAGATAGTGCCTTCACACCAGCACACTGGTGGTTATACAGCCATTTCATTGCTCTTCCATTAGGATGGGGAATGGTAGCTGTTTATGACAGAAAGGTACCAATTCTGAGAGGTCCAAACAACTCAATGAACACCGGTCTCAAGATGACCATCCTTGGTTACTTGGCAACCATGTTCACAATAGGTGTCAATGAGATGTGGCACTTCTGGTATGTAGAAGAGATCTTCGCAGTTCCAAACCACTGGATGTTTAACATGGGTGTCGTCGTTGCTTTCATGGGCGCACTTGCCTATGTAGTAAGAGTATACGCACGACTCGTCGAACTTGGAGCAGAAACACCAGGTGAGAACCCATATGTTGCAGAAATGTACAAGATGGCTCTAGAAGGCAAATTGTACAGTAGATCAATCCCATAAACGCGCACAAGCGCTCTTTTCTTATTTTTCTCCGATCAACTTAACGTAAGTTGTATCTCATCTTGGGAAAAGATTTAAAAGCATACATCTGTCAATAAATCCAAATGACCTTACCAAAAGGATTCGGTACAGGTGGCGGAGCTTCCAGTTCCGACGTCAGTAAGATGATAGGCCGACGTGTCGAAGATATGGTTGGACTCATCACTGGTGCATTCGTTGCACTCTGGGCAGGAACATGGGGAGGAGTTGCCGTTGCATGCGTATATTATCCATGGGCATATCCACCGCCAAGCGCACACTTTGCGTTAACTGTACTTACAATCATAGAAGCTATTGGGTACCTATTTTGTGTCAAAGTAGTGACCGAGGGTACATCAAAAGCAAAGACATACAATGGTCTTATAGCTGGTGTGATCGCAGCAGTTGCTATCGCAACACTTGTGACTGATTGTGTCTTCTTCGGATAGGAAAATTCCTTTTCATCTTTTCTTTTATTATTCTTCATTAGAGTTATCTCAACTTGGTTTATTTTCTGCCTGATCTCGCATGTCATAAAATTTTATATACATCACTTCCTGCATACAATCCAATGGTCTGGCTAAGACGATGTACTCACTACTTATTCATAGTAGTGGTAGCAGTCAACTCGACCTTGTTGACAATCAACGCAGGAGACTACATCTTCTATACTGACTGGATGTGGACATCTTATGTGATATTTACTCTATCACAATCATTGATGCTCGCAGTCGGTGCAGCATACTACCTTACGTTCACTGGCGTTCCAGGAACAGCAACATACTATGCACTAATAATGACAGTGTATACGTGGATTGCAAAAGGTGCATGGTTCTCCTTAGGATATCCGTACAGTTTCATCGTGGTACCAATGTGGATTCCATCGGCAATACTGATGGATTTGGCATATTGGGCAACAAAGAGAAACAAACACTCTTTGATCCTAATAGGCGGTGTACTCTGTGGAATGTCTATGTCGTTGTTCAACATGATCAATCTAATCACAATAGATGATCCTCTTGAGACTGCTTTCAAATACCCAAGAACCACATTGCCTCCATACATGACTCCAATAGAACCCCAAGTAGGCAAGTTCTATGATAGTCCCGTCGCGTTAGGTGCAGGCGCTAGTGCAGTTTTGACAGTAACAATGACTGCATTGGGTTGCAAATTAACAACATGGACATACAGATGGATGGCAGCCTGGTCTAAGTGGGACTAAATCCCCTTCTCCTTTTACTTTTATTATTTGAGTACTAGTAAGCTATCTTGAGCTTCATTTTAGATTAAAAAAAGTTACACAAGGTGTGATCTTTTGTTATCTAATTAAAGGAAATATAATTTCCCAAGTAGTTGGTATTGAAACAAGAATACCAATTAATTTCTGTTGCACCAAAACCGTTTGTAAAATGGGCGGGAGGTAAAAGACAACTCTTACCTGTAATTACAAATCACATTCCTAGTAAATTTGAAAGATATTTTGAACCGTTTCTAGGTGGCGGTGCGGTATTTTTCTCTCTTGTATCTAAAGAAAGAAAAACAAGATGGCATATCTCTGACCTTAATTCTGATCTGGTATTGTCATATGTCACAATTAGAGATAACGTAAAGGAACTTGTTTCATCGCTTGAAAACCATGCTGAAAACTATTCCAAAAACCATGATACTTACTATTACAAGATACGAGAAACTAATCCTAAAAATGAAATTGATAAAGTTTCAAGATTGATCTTTCTCAATAAGACATGCTTTAATGGATTATATCGTGTAAACAGCAAAGGAAAATTCAATGTCCCTGTTGGAAGATATGTAAACCCAAACATTGTAAACAAGGAAAATCTCTTTGAAGTAAGTAAGGTGTTGCAATCAAAAGACATCTCGATAAAATGCCAGGATTTTGAAGATGCTCTAAAAGGTGTTGGACATGGAGATTTTGTTTACTTGGATCCTCCATATCAGCCAGTTAGCTCAACTGCTAGCTTTACAAGTTATACTGATAGTGATTTTGATTTTAATGACCAAGAAAGGCTCTATGCCAAGTTCAAAGCACTTGATAAAAAAGGCGTCAAGGTATTACTGTCAAATTCTAAATCTGGTGAAATAGTTGAACTCTTCAAAGAGTTTTCAGATGGAATAATTGAGATAAACGCAAATAGATTTATCAATTCTGTATCACAAAAGAGAACTGGACACACTGAACTGCTGATTAAAAACTACTAGAATACAGAATACACCACAATCTCAATAAGATAGAGTAAAATCAAAGATACTTTCAGTGCTGATTGTATTGAATTCAAGCAAGAAAGGAAAAATTCTACAAATGGCCAAAAATGTAAGTGTCGAACTCTTGGAAGAGACAAGATCATTGCATGACATATTGGAAACCTGCAAGGATGCCTGCAAAATGATTGGAATATCTGACGGAAATGCATGGCTTGACCTTGAGATTAATGGCTATTTGGTACGATACAAAACAAGGGATGAACTCTATCAAAACCTCCCACCATACAGAAAGACTGCTTGGAAGTTTTACGATCTCTATGGTAACATGATCAGTCTACCTCCTGACATGATGGACCTATTTGGCAAGTCTACTGTATATCAGCCAGTCCGGGATCTGGAGACTGCAAGTCAGATACTTGTTGAAAGCAAGTTTCTAGATAAATTCAACAAATTCATTGCAGAGCATGGCATGGATCAAGTCTCTAAAAGTTTGCAAATTCATGAAGCAAGGATCTCAGGAGATGAAATCAAGCATGTTCTTGAGGGAATAAAGAAAAGAATCCAGGAGTTACTTGATATGATAATTTCTCTGTTGGAAATAGACTAGACGTCTTTTTCTAATTTATCTTGAAAACCTAACACATGAAAAGTTAATCTGTTAGTTTCACAGTACACTCTCATACAATATACAAAATCAATAATTGATTCAAACTCTTTGCTTGTAATTCCTAGAATGATCTGTTCTATAGGAAAACCAAATGGAGGAAATTCTAGAGCATGACTAATTTTAGTCCTATTGGGGGGCTGATGATAGGCATTTTTGGACTTTTAATTGCTGTCTATGGATTAGATGTGCATGAACCTTTCTCAAGCCAAGTGTTTTTTCTTGGAGTAGTTTGTGCTGCAAGTGGAGGCATTATTGTATGGTTGAGCAATAGAAAACAAAATTCTATTTCACCCCCAAAGTATGTGGTAGAATCACAAAGAACTGAATCCAAAACTGATCCAATAAAATATAGAAATATCTATGAAAACTCGCCTGTTCTACAAAGAACAGTAAACACTAATGGAATAATATTGGAATGTAATCAAGCATATGTCAAAAATTTTGGTTATTCAAAAGAAGATGTTCTTGGCAAGTCTTTGTTTGATCATACTGCGGAAAGAAGTATAGATAATATGCACAAAACCTTTGAAATATGGAAAAAATCGGGCAGAGTAGAGGATATCGAGATATGGTTCAAAAGAAAAGATGGAACAGTTTTTCCTGGATTAATCAGTGCAAACAATATCTACGATGACAAGGGCAAATTAATCGGAAGCAACACTGCAATACGGGACATGTCTGAAATTTACAAAGCACACAGTGTCTTGGGAGATCATGAAAGACAAAGGATACAGCTTGAAGAACTAAAAAAGATGGATGCCACAAAGGAAGAATTTTACATGATGGTTGCAAAAGAATGCCAAATCCCTATAGCGCCAATAAAAAAATATGCCAAAACTCTAAGTGATAATTCACTTGGAAGTTTGACTGAAAAACAATCTGAGGCAGTAAATGAAATCTATGACAATGCAGCAAAATTGGAACAATTAATGCGTGACATCATTGATGTGCAAAAACTCAACAGCAATACAATGGAATTCAAGAAGGAAAAATTCAATGTTGACAGTCTCATGAATGAGGTGGTGGGATCATGCATGTTCATGATGGGAGACAAGAAGATAGAGTTTGTAAACTTGACTAGTACAAAAAAATCAATAACTAGTGACAAAACTAGGCTCAACGATGTTTTTTACAATTTGATACAAAACGCAGTTGATTTCGTGCCTACAACTGGGGGAAAAATTGAGATTACAGCCAAGGAAGAGGGAGATTCTATCTTGTTTTCTGTAAAAGATAATGGTATTGGCATCTTGGAAAAAAGAAAAGACACTGTCTTCAAAAAGTTCTACCAGGTGGACATCTCTTTTAAGAGAAAATACGGGGGAAGTGGATTTGGGTTGGTAATTTGTAAGGGCATCATTGAAAATCTGGGTGGAAAAATTTGGTTTGAAAGCAAAGAAGGGGAAGGCACTGTATTTTATTTCTCAATTCCTAAATAGTATCTTAGAAAACATTAAGCTTCGAACGGGATTCGATCCCGCGACCTTTACCTTACCAAGGTAACGCTCTACCAGGCTGAGCTATCGAAGCATGACAAGCTCGCTCTTCTGAATCCTTATTAATCTTACTTGGTTCTAGAAATTTTTTTCATAAAACGTTTAATTTCTCCAACATCTCGCTAATAAAACGCAGGAGTCGCCGAGCCTGGCCAAAGAAGGTTTAATGGCCTTTGGACGCGCGGGACTTAAGATCATACTAATGGGTGATCCCGTCTCTTAGGGGTTCGTGGGTTCAAATCCCACCTCCTGCACCTTTTTTATCTTTGGTGCTTTATTCCTCTAGCATTTAGAACTTCGTAAATCTCTGGAAGAGAAAATACAAATCCAACATGGACACAATTTTTTTCCTCACATAACAAACAGTAAAGCTCATTATTCTGAACAGCAACTTCTGCTATTCTATTTTTGATGTTATCTTTTATTACAACTCTATCATCATCGACAGATATCTTTTCAAGTTTTGGTGCATATCTTGCAAAGGTGTCATCCTTTTGCATGAGATCTTCCATCATGAATGTTATGTATCCTGCAAAACTATTGACTCCCTTCATTGCAAGTTCATGCTTGCTCTTCTTGTAGGTGTCATGGAATCTGTTGTACACTTCCTCTGAAATTGTTATTGATTTGAAACCTGCTTTTGGCATATTACTTACCTATACCGTACTTTAAAGTACGAATATTTAACACTTTTGGCTATAAATATTCCAACTAAAGGTTAGCTTCATGTCAACTAGTTGAGTGATAAAAGATTGGATGAAACTTGTATTCTGAAAATGAGGTTCATTGTTACATTGAAAAACTTTGGACATGTCTTTTGATCTTTTAGTTTGATCAAATCCCAGACTTGAGATCTGAAAAATTCTTCATCAATCTTTTAAGTATTTAGTATCAATGCTGCGTTTTTCTTATTTACTTTTTTAGTTATTGTACTGATAGTGCGCTAGTAGTATACTGCATACCTCGCTCACATAACTTGGACCAACCAGACCATACCAAAGTACCGGTCAACAAGGACCTCATCCTGGTCCTTGTTGATTTTATTAATGCTATATACCAGAAAACTAAACAACGTTTGTGGTACGAGAGTATAGTTCAGATAAAATACGTGAAAAACTGATTGATATCCTTGGTCCATCAAAAACCGGATTGACCGGAGTTGAAATTGCTGAAAAACTGCGAATTAACCGTGTGACCGTGTCCAAATACCTCAAAATTTTTGCTGGAGAGGGTCTGATAAAACAAAAAAACATGGGCAGTGTAAATTTGTGGTTCATTGAAGAAGGTGTCGACAAGCTCAGTTTTCCGGCAGACTTTTTTCAAGTTCAAAACAAGTATCTAGAATATGTCTTATCTGGGTTAACCCATGAGGCACATACTCTCATTAGAACTGCACTTCATTCTGGAGCCGCTCCTGCAAAGATAGTAAGTGAGGTGATAATTCCAACAATTGAGGCAGTTGAAAATTCCTATAATGGCGGGAAAATGGGAAGATCTGAGAAAAACTTTCTCGATGAGATAATTTCAACTTCAATCTCTTTGATTGGTCTTTTAGAAGAAGAAATACACCCAAAAAAGAATGCTGTTATTTTGGCCACTGATTATCAAAATGCACTTCTTGCACAAGCTGCTTCTGCCGCACTTCGTACAGAGAAATGGAGGGTTTCTCTACTTGGTGACATGTCTTCTGCAATAGATGTGATGTTTGACATTGACTTGCAGAGATTTCTAAACAAGATATGGCCAAAACGTGATGGTATAATGATTGTCATAATATTTTCCTCAAAAGAAGGTGAAATCAAATTCTTTTCACAAGCAGTTGATACAAGTACGGAAAAATTTGGAAAGAATCTTCATCTTGCTCTATGTACAAAAATTGCAAAAAAAACCAAGACTGGTGTAGACTTTGTATCAGGTGATGTGGAAGCCTTGTTACAGTGGTGTCAGACTGTGTTTGAAAGTTACCAAAATCAATGATTGATTATTTCTAAAATCTTAAAGGGGAGCTTGGAAAAATCAATGTCCTTTTCAACTGAAATTAAAAGTATGTTCTCATTTACTGGGAAACTCATTATGATCAACATGTCTCTATATGACATGGCAAATTTTACTGGGCCCAACACCTTGTCAAACTCCTTTCGCATCTTTGCTCTCAAAACTAGCTCCATGTATAACATTTCATCATCTCTCGAGTCTTCCAAAGATTTGAATCCAGGTTTCATTCCTCCTGCCACCAGTCTTCCATTTTCGTTGATAAGACCTGCAAATCTTATTCGTGAATCTATCTCTAAAACTTGTTTACACAGTTCGTCTTTATCCATGCTATCTTCCTTCCATGCCTGAAAGATATGCTGGTAGCTTAAATCTTGACAACAAAAGTGTAACAAGTTATTCCTATTTATGGAAATCTATTATACTAAATTGAAAACAAATGGGCCGAATGGGATTTGAACCCACGACCTTTCGATATCTGAATAATTTTATCAGTCGAACGCTCCAGCCAAGCTGAGCTATCGGCCCAAATTTTTTTTTACCCGACTGTCATTTAAGTCTGCTGGCTTTTCCACTTGATAGAACAACCCATGGATGGGTCAAAATCTTTCTCTATCTTCTTTTCAGAAAGAATCTTTTCTATGTTTAGTATCATTGTCTTCTCGGTTGGTTTGTCTTCTGGTTTCATTGCATTGTCAATTCTTCCGTGGAAGACTAGTCTTCCTTCTCTGTCAAACAGAAATGGATCTGGAGTACATACTGCACCATACTTTTTTGCAATTTCCTGCGTTTCATCTACCAAATAAGTAAATTCTAGACCTTTCTCTTTTGCAAATATCTTCATACTGTCAAAACTGTCATCTGGATATTTTGTTGCATCATTACTGTTTATTCCTATCATTGCAATTTTTCCCTTGAATTTTTCATAGATCTCATTCATTGCATCTACTTTGGCCTGTACATATGGACAGTGATTACACATGAAAATTATCAATTTTGCTTTATAGTCTTTGTATTCAGAAAGAGAATGTTTCTCATCGTCAATTCCTAATAGATTAAAGTCTGGAGCCTTGTCTCCTGCTTTTAGGACAACTTCTGATTTTAGTAATACCACAAATACCTCACACAATTATACCAATAAAATCTTTGTCGCCTAAAGGCAACAATTAAAATCTATGCGGTTTTCAATTTCTGTAACGGGCTGGTAGTTCAGCGGTAGAATACTCGCCTTGCACGCGAGGGGTCAGGGGTTCAAATCCCCTCCAGTCCACTCCTACTGTAAGTTCAAACAGATCGCTTTCCGCCCGGTTTTTCTCAACTACTGTCTTGTCTTTTGGCAAAGTCGCAACAAATCATGACATCAGAAGAATTTGAAGAACTGATAACAAAAAGTCGTTAGTAATTTTTACAGGACTTTAACCTTTGAAAAAAATACCATTGTAGTTAATGCAATGACCAAGACAAATAATGAGATTGGAAACTCGGGAACAATACTGAGATTTGCTCTAGGTGTTGGAGAAACACTTGTTGTTTGTCCGCCGCTATTTACCTGCAGGGTTGGCATGTTGGAAGAAGACATTTGATTAGGACTTAGCTCAACCTGTGCTATGGTTCCTTGTTGAACTGGAACATCTTGATAAGAGAATACTGTTGATTGACCTGACCTAGTTACATTTGCAATCAAAGTAAACTTTCCATCGCCTGTTCCATTTACCAAAACTTTGTACGTGTCTGATACGTCATTAATTGATGCATATTCTCCTCCGTCCATTGCAAGAAATGCTCCAGTATCAATGTCTTCGTCTATTTCGCCTTGATTGTTAAAACCCAGAGTTTTTCCACTTTTTTCATCCAGTATAGTTAGATGTGCATTTGAATGAAGGCTAAAAGTTGTCCAATCGGTTTTAGTTTGACCCTGATTACTATATGATGATGAATCTGCGGGGCTGCCGCTGAGAATACTTCCAACGATTTTTTGAACGTCAGGATTGTCTGTCAGTTTTCCATGTTCTGAAGATGCCTCTGACTTGTATTGAATATAATATGTTTGTGTTGCACCTGAAATCTGTGATGACCATATTGGGACTGTTCCATCACCGTCTCCAAAACTTGGAACTAACCAAACATGTCGGTTAAACAACTCAACGAACTGTTTGTCTTGTGGTGCGTTAATAACATCGTAACCATCCAACGTTTCTACTCCAGTTCCTATTATGACATAGTGTTTGACACCATCAGGTAATGGTACCGGATTATCTTTTGTTCCAATTTTACTATGAAAATCGTTGGCATTTTGTATTAATCCAGAATTAAATGACCAAGAATTGTCAGGTGTTTCATAATACGTGATAGTGCCGGACTGGACTCCTTTGTATTTTATTTGATTTGATTCGTCAATTGTCAATTCACGTGCAGTCTCTATATCATGCACAAAAGGTATCCTTGGAAGCAGCTGATAAACTCCAGGTGCATTTTGTGCTAGAATCTTCATTGAAAGTCGTGTTGCGGCAGGATTGCCAAAATCGTAGCCATTTGTCAATGCATAGTAGGGCTTGACTGCTCCATAAAACGGAGTGCCTATGGTAATCAGAGTATCAACTTTTGAAGATCCTAAACCGTTTACATACGCTTTGGCAATCAAACCACCCATGCTATGGGCAATGAGTATTACCTTTTGGGAGTTAGTTTTTTTCAGAACAGAATCTACAACTTGGTCCAGTTCAGGTAAATGTTTTGAGTTGTCCAATCTCCAATCATATGGAAATTCGACCAGATCATTTCCTAGTGTATAATTTTGTTTGCTGACTAGATAATCCTCAAATCCACCGTAAAAGTTGAATGGGTTTTCAGAAGAACCAGTTCCATGTGATGCCAGTATGCCAGTAGCAGTTATCTGAGAATTAGCATTCACGGGTGTAATGCCATCCTCCTGTAGAAACATGTACTTTGCATCAGTGCCAGCCCGAGGCCAAGTCTGTGAGTTCAAATACGAACCAACACTATAGAGATATGACCCTGCAACTCCAGGTATGAAAACTATTGGTAAATGCTGTGGCGGTGCTGGTTCTTGTGCGGTACCTTCAAAATTATAAAATCCATGTTGTGTTATAATACCATCAATTTTGTTGACAATATCCATTGCATCTTTTTGCTTTTGATCTTTGAATGCATTTACCTGATCATTTTTGCCTGTGATCGAAGGTGGAATCGTATATGAGAATTCTGCAAATGGGGAAAAATAATTGCCATCTCCCCACCGTACATTCACCCATACGTTATAGTAATCATTGTAAACCTGAATCCATCCGGGATGTCCGGAAATTGTTGTTGATTGTTCTGTACTAGTGGTCTTCATAAAATTAGCAAATTGTGCCTGTCTTTGGCCCTGATCTCCATTTAGTGCATCTACTGAAAAGGTAAAGCTGGAATCTTGAGTTTGCCATACTATTCCAGAATAAGTATCTCCAGGCATGGATGTCGGATTCAATAATTGGAATTGCGAGTTCAAATCAGAATCAAGTTGTTTGATTTTATCTAGGACTTGATCTGATGTGATAGATGTCTGAGCATATGCAGGTTGTAAAATATTAGTATAGCTTGTCACCGCAATGATGCCCAGTATTATTGTAATAGTTGCAATTGTTCTTGATGTGACACAAATCTGAATTTTACTCAACTATGTCGGTAGTATTTTCCTTTGATATAAGCAGTCCTAGATTACATTTGATCCCATCTGCAAGCCTTACAGAACTTGGAGTTTGACAATGACAAATTTTGAAGATTTGATATTCTTAAAAGATCTTTTGATTTGTTAACCTATCATCTGTGTTATTCTCTTCAGTATCTCATTTTCCACATGCCTTGTCCAGAGCATTTCAGGAATGTCAACAGCTAAAAATAAAGCAGACAAGAGTAGTGCCTCTGCTGCTGCAACAGCAATATTTTGTATCAATTTTCCAATTCCTATGTGTATGGCAAAGTTATTTGGATCTCCACTGATCATTATCGTAAATGCCCTATCTGCAGTAATTATGTCCCTGAGAATACCTGCTTTTGTTGCCTGGATGATTATTCCTACTGGTGAGTTAGATGTCATCTGTGTTTTGTATCCATCTTGTTCTAACATTGTGATTATTTGTTGTGCTAGATGATTCAAATCCTTGTTCTTGTTTTGAAACCTGATTATTTTTTCAGAGATCATGTTATCCAAATATTACGTTCTCTAATTAAATTATCTTTTAATTCTCATCCTGTTGTAATCTGGTTTTAGACCTTTACACTAGCCATTCTGGTGCCTGTAGGTTGGAACTCTTGACTTGTTTATCGGTAAAGTAACTCTACTTGGCAAGCTTTGACAGTCCAAAAGGTCTGCTCTTTGTTCCAGATGATGAGCAAGATGATGACAAAGGAAATAATGACAAAAACAAGTAACTAGTCCATCCTGATATTATTCAAACCACACAACTTGGGACGAAGAATTTTCATGTCTTAGATCAAGACCTCTTAGCAAAAGTTAGAACAACTTAAGAGAAAGCGTGACTAATAGAAGTTTAAGAAATGAAGTATGTATCACAATGGTACAGACAAGTTATGGGTTTATCGCCTAGAAAGAAAAAGATTCTGTTAATTTGCTTGTGGTGTGTTGCACCTATTGAGATGGGAATTATCACAGGTGCATTTTATCTAGGAAGGCGATTACATCCGAAAAGTGTTGAATTCCCTGTTAAAATTAGTCAGTGAGTCTTACAGGATTCTAAACAAAAATACAATTACAAATGATTGCAAGTGATTTCCAATTTTGGTAAAACCAAATCTATATGGATCATGTGTAAATATATCCACCCTGATCCCCATTTAATGACTTTACAAACAAACAAGACCAAGTTCATTATTGGTATATCAACAGCAGTAGTTCTAAGCGCTTTGATGATAACATCAAACACACTTACAACAGCAACCGCACAAACAACTCCAACCATACCTACATCACAATGTCCTCCGGGTGATCAAGTTCAACACTGGGACAAGATCGTCTTTCAAATCAACTCATTTAGGAATGGGGCCGATGATGGGAAACAGCAACCAATCGGAAACATTCCTGCAAGTTACATGGGTACAGATCTTGATCTGAAGATAGCTGACCAACCTGGTGTGGTGGCAAACCTCAAACAAGAAATAGTAAATTCGCTTGCAAGTCAATTCACACTTACGACACAGCAACAAACAACCCTATACAATGACATTAAAATAAATTCAGACAACTATGAGACGGTAAACTGTGGCATGGCAGGTCCACAAGGTCCTCCAGGTCCACAGGGTCCTACTGGTGCAACAGGTCCGCAAGGTCCAGCTGGTTCTTCAGGCTCTGGAAGCGGTACTGGTACTGGAAATACTGGTTCTCAAGCAGACATGTTCTTGACAATATTTACATCAGGAACATCCACACTAGATGGAGAATCCAAGGATGCTAACCACTCAAATGCTATTGATATACTGTCGTACGAATTTGGTGCAGACAATCCAGTTAGTATAGGAAGTGCTACTAGTGGAGCAGGAGCTGGCAAGATAAAGTTTAACGAATTTACCATAACAAAATTTGTAGACAAGTCATCTCCAACTCTATTCAAATACGAAGCATCGGGAACACATTTTGAGAAACTAGTACTGACAGTTCGAAAAGCAGGTGGAACACAAGACTATCTGACAATTACCATGGGAACCGTATTTGTGTCTCATTACACCCATGGAAGCACAGGTGGTATACCAACAGAGACAATTAGCTTTGAAGTTGGCACCATCCAAATGGACTACAAGCCACAAACTTCCATCGGGACACTTGGGGCATCAATAGTTGGCGGTTGGGACCAAATCCAGAACATAGAAATCTTACCACCAAGCTAAACTCTCCCTTTTTTATTTTGATTCTCCCAATGGGTATATCTACAATCCATAAAAAATGGTTTAGGATATTACCTCTTTGTAACTTGCAAATTTAATAATAACGATGTGTTAGATATTGGAGAAAAACCATGTCCTATACTGCATCGACCTTATCACTTCGCAATCTCCATGACGTGTTCGGTGAGATCGACCCCGTGCGTCGACGCGCAGCGATCGATGAGATCTTCCACGAAGATGCTGTGTTCTACGAACCTAACGGCGCTTACCGCGGCCGTGACGAGATCGACCGCATCGCAGGCGTGATCAAGGCTACTCATCCTGACTTCCAATATCGGCCACTCTCCCCGCCTGAGGAGATAGGCGATGGCTGTCGGGTTCGGTGGGTGTCGGGCAGCCCTGGCAAGCCACCAGCTTACGCCGGAACCGATTTCATAATAGTCCGGGACGGCAAAATTGCCGCTGTCTATCTCTACTTTGACAAGCTCCCGAAGTAAAAGAAATTCCTATGCTAAAAACAGGAGTCCTCAGACTTGTGAGGTTTTGAATCTCATTGGATTTGGGCCTGTAAATGTTTACATGAAATATTCAAATCAATAAATTAATTTGTGATCATATTATGGATGCCATATGGCAAAGGGAAAGAACACAGAGACAACAGACAAACATAATGATGTTTTTCTCAATCGGCTAAATAATTGCCAGTTACTTGATGTCATGGATAAGATTTACAAAAAAGAATATGACTTGTCTGCAAAAAAATATCTTCTTACCATTCCGTCAAGATCAGAGGCAGAACGCATGGTAAAAACATTGGAATCTGCACCACCTTCAATTATTGATATGTTTCAGAGAAGGCTTGATTGTAAATGTCTCAAGAAAAAAGGAAAACATTCTCCAGTATGGACTCCAACCATTCCAATTCCTGCAATAAAAAAAAATCCAGAATACTTTATTGAAGAGGGAAGCAGAACTGGTGGGTTTCATGCCAATTTTCGAAAAGATGCTGGGATAGGAAGACTGCTTTATACCACCATGAAGCCTTCAGAATTTCTCAACTATGCCTTTGCAGGAGAGATTATTGAAAAAAGATCCGAAGATGAAGTAGCTACTACCGAACTTTTGGTAAAGCACAAACGAAAGAGAATTCTAAAGTGCAAACCACAGGATGCGCCATTTCTAAAATTAGATTTGGCCAAATGCCAATTCGTCTATCATGATGGGAGACACAGGGCTGTTGCAGCAGACGAACTAGGAGTAAAAGAGATCCCTGTATTCATCGAGCATGACATCCCAGTAAATGAGGAACAATTACGATGTCTCAAAGACAGGATGTTGTGGAAAAAAGAATCTACCAGCTCTCCTAATCTACACCATTTTGGTGAAGTATGATTCTGGACACAGTATGAAGAGAAAACCTCAATTGTACTCAAGTTTACATTCATTTGAGTGAGAAAAATTTGGCAGATAAAGATGATGAAAAGACATCCAGTGATAAACTGACAAGCGATTATGGATCTATAATAAGAGAAAGCGCACTGCTAACATCATTTTCCGGATTTTTATTTGGATTTCTGTTAACTATTTCAATAAATTCTTCAAACAACTTTATTTTCATAGATAAAATCATCCTTTTGATAGCTTTATCTTCAATAACAATATCGATCTCGCTTTTCATAATGCCCGTAGTTTACCACCATCTAGAATATCCGTATATTGATTTTGAGAAATTCAAAAAAAGAAGTCACCGTTTTACACTATATGGTTTGATCCCAGCATTTGTTACATTATTTTTGGGCGTAGAACTTGCAATGGCATCACTGCTAGGAAATAGCATCTGGGCATTTCTATTTGGCGCAATACCTTTTGTGCTTGTCTATATTTTTTTCAGATTCCGAAGATAACTGTATTGTCAGTTTTAACAATAGTAATTTCAGTCCTACAGAATCCAACCTTTGGAGGGTCAGAATAAAAATTTGACAGGACTTTTGTCCAAACTGCCTACGTATGAAAATATACCTCTTAGATAGTGACTTGAGCTAATTGCAAATATAATCCACAATCTATAAAGTATTTCATGGATTCAAAAAAGATGACAAGATCTTTTTCTATGAAAATCAAGTATACTTCAATTCTACTCTTGGTTATTCCTCTGGTCTTGTCTTCATTTACCCATATCTGGAATCCAGTAGGATTTCCCGATGTCTTCTATGACGAGGGAATCTACATGTACCGAGCAATGCATATACTATCTGGGGAAGGTCTGCAAACCGGTTATTTCCATGATCATCCTTTCTTTGGGCAGATCTTCTTGGCAGGAACATTGGCGCTTGTGGGATATCCAAACTCACTTCATCCAACTGCAGACGTCCATTCTGTAGAGATGCTGTATCTTGTTCCGCGTGTATTGATGGGAATACTTGCAGTTGCTGACACTTTTCTGATATACAAGATTTCAGAGAGACGTTATTCAAAAAATGTTGCACTGTTTGCATCTATTTTATTTGCAGTCATGCCAATTACCTGGCTTACAAGAAGAATACTGTTAGATTCTATTTTACTCCCGTTTTTGTTGACATCAATACTCTTTGCCATTTACGCAAAAGATTCTAAAAATAAAAAATTACTTGTCATACTTTCCGGAGTCTTCTTTGGAATATCGATTTTTACAAAAGAGACCATGTTTGTGATGATTCCACTGCTTGCAGTTATGATATATCAGAATACCAAGAGTCCTAGAATGCTTGCAGTATGGTTTATCCCTGTTATATTGATACCATTGATCTGGCCCATTCAAAGTATACAAAATAATCAATTTCATCTCTGGATTAGTGATATCTTGTATCAGGTCCACAGACAAAATAACAACTTTGGAAACATACTGAAAAACTTTCTTGTTTTTGATCCGCTCTTGCTGGTATTGGGATTTGCTGGCATAGTATATGCTGTTGTGAAAAAAGACTGGATTATTTTATTGTGGTTTGTTCCATTTCTAATATTTATTGCTACCATTGGATATGTGCAATACTTTTACTGGATTCCAGTTCTGCCGGTTCTCTGCATTGCAGCGGCTAAACTTATCATTGATCTAACAAAACACACAAAAGAAGATGTCAGGCACAAACTCCCATTTGTTGTTATATCCTGTATTGGAATATTTGGACTGGTCATGACATCTTTTCTGATTACATCTCATGTCTCGGCTCAATTTGATGCTGCGGCATATGTCCTTCAAAATGTTCATAACAGCAATGCTCCTTATGATGAAAAAAACATCACAATTGTCTCAAGTGCAGTATATTCATGGATGTTCAAATATGTCTACCACATGACTGATGTATTACCAGACTATCGGTATGTGTTGTTTTATCCATTGCTTACTAATCATGTCCTTCTTGTATCAGATCTTCATTTTAAGGCAAATTTTAATGCTGGAAAACAACTTCGGGACATGTATGATAATACAACTAGTGTTAAAAAATTCAGGGGCGGAGTTCTAGAAGAAGATCTTAAAAAATATCCATTTACAAACATGGCTGTAAATTATGACGGAAGTGAAGTAGAGATAAGGGAAAGAAACTAGCCTCAAATAATTATCTTGAAAATATACAATTAGAATTCTTTATAGTATGGAAAAAAGGAGCAACCATTGATGGTATTTGATATAGATCAAACAATGCTTGTTTATCTTGGCATGATTACAGCCGGGATTTTTCTATTTCCAATAGCACCTTATCCTTCTCCTTATTTTATAGGAGGCATTGCGCTCATAGTGGTGGGTGGATTCTTGGTTTTTCGTAAATCTAGAAAAACTCAGTGAGCATTTTGAAACTTTGACTGTGATCTCAACTTTTCTGTTAATTTGCTAAATATTTCATTATGGCTTACATCTGTAAAATTGATAGCTCCTCCTTCACGTATGACTTGCTTTTCAAATTTCTCTTTTATGGCAAATGTGACAGATGAATAGTGAATTTTTCCCTTGAGTTTTTCCTGAACTATGGTATCAGTATCAGGAAATGTTGCAAAATGAAACGATATGCCTCCGGCCCAAAAGATGGTGGGTATTCCACCTCCTGCTGACCTTGCACTTGCAATTATCTGAGTTACCCAGTCTTCGAATCTTAATTCTAATACTTCATGAATGACAAGTTGGTTCCATGGCTCGATTATTATTTCCAAATCTTGATTACAAATCACGCCCAAGTTTTATTTAAAGAACCTTGAACCTCTTTCAAGAACTGGCGATCTGGCTAAATCTCGCTCTCTGAAAGATGGATTTAAATAGTATGCAAGTTTTTTGTTGGTTAGGTAATTTAGATATGCAAGATTGGAGTCAAGCGGGCGTATACATACCATTGATGGTAGGATTGATACCAGGATTCATTTACTGGTGTGTAATTACCGCAAAGAAACACAAGTAGATTAACCAAAATCTTTTATCTTCTTTTTATGATTTCTTAACGCAAGTTTAGTAGAACCTTCTAAACTATGTTGTTTAGATTATGATATGCAGTATGTGATTAATCTCCTTTTAGAACTACAATCAATATGAAGACCTTGTTACTTTCGAGTTTACTGATTATCATGCTGTTTACGACAAATATTGTCTGGGCTGATCTTCCACCCTCTACAAGTCTTAAAGCCGAAATACCTCAAACCACGTACTCTTACAAAACAAGTAATGGTACCACTGTAGTACTAGGTGAAGTTCAAAATGACAACGATATTCCGATCTATAAGGTAACTGTATATGCCAAATTCATGAACAATGATGGAACCCAGATAATAGAATCTGATACTGGAACAACTCTTCTCCAAGTAATTCCTCCTCACGGTAAATCTCCCTTTATGATATCTTCTACAAAGTCTGATCCATCCATTGCTACTGTTCAAGTAAACATGGGACCATTTGATTCGGCAGCAATAAAACAACAAATGTTAGATATTTCACCAGAACTTCTCCAAGTCTCTGATAAACTAATTCTCTCTGGTAGTGTACACAACAACGGTGCACAAAAATCGCTTAACACCAAAGTATATTTGGTTTTATATGACGCGTTTCAACGGGTGGTTAGAATCGGTGTATCTAATCCCATTGATGTTAATGCTGGAAAAGATTTGCAATTCAATGTTACATCTGATTTAGACTCTAGAGCAATATCGTATATGCTTGTTGCAGAATCTGATGTATATCAATCAAAACCAATTCAGAATAGCTTGAAGGTATTACCTGTGGATATAATTAGTACAACAGTTACTGATTCTAACGGAACATCCTATTCTACCATACCAGTAAATGCTTCCGCAAAGATAACCAGTGATGCAAAATATATTGTCAATTCTACCCAGCCATTTATCTACTATGTCCAAGTCAAACAATTCAGTGGCCAAGTTGAATTTATAGGAAAATATGAAGGAGTATTTCTTGGACCAGGAGATCAGAATGTGTCTGTAGACTGGAAACCACATACGGCAGGCTCGTATTTTATTGAAACATACATGTGGAACTATGATACAGTTCCTCTGTCTTCCGCAGCACCATCAATTAATGTAGTACTTGTTAAATGACAAGGCACTGAATACAAAATATCGTCATGACTAGATTCAAACTTGTGGCTTTGGGCGGTACATTTGATATTATTCATAGAGGTCATCTAGAACTACTAAGAAATGGATTTTCAATCTCATCCAAGGTTATCATAGGTTTAACCAGTGATGAACTTGCACGAAAAAAAGGAAAAAAACCAAACCATGATTACTCTAAACGATATAAAACACTAGAGGATACAATCAAAGAAAATTTTCCAAACTCCAAGTATGAAATAAGTAAACTTGATAATGATTTTGGTCCAGCGGTATTAGAAAAAGAGGTTGAGGCATTGATAGTAAGCGAAGAGACTTCCTCAAAAGGCAATGAACTAAACCGACTACGAACAGAAAGAAATGCTTCACCTGTTGAAATAATTGTGGTCCCCATGACACTTGCCAAAGATGGTACACGCATTTCTACAACCCGAATCAAGAACTCTGAGATTGATGCTGATGGCAATATACTTAGTTGACAAACAACTTTTCAATCTTTGAGTAGGTCCCCTAAAACTCTAAAATGCCTGATAAGGCATTGAAAGAATTAACTGATAGGATGTTTCGTAAAATGTCCTCAGATATCACAGGTCTAAAGGAAGGTCTGGATCCTGAAAATATAGCACTCTGGTACAATAAAGTGATTGAAGAAGCAAAAGAGATGGCACCGCCATGGCTTGTAGATAAAATTGGTGTAAAACAGGATCCTATTCTTTATCTAAAATTCAACCTCAATATATCAAAACGTGCAGTTCGTTATCTGATGATATCTATAGCAAATAACCTTGATGACATGCCATATACAACCAGATTGTACTTTCTCAAGGTACAGGAATTGGTTTCTCAGGAAATGGACAAGTCTCTTGTCTAAAATTATTCTTTAGTTATTTCCACTGTATCCTCAAGAACCTTGGTCTCTGTGATTTTGTTCACATTGTCAATTACGGACTGGATAAAATCTGCAAAAGATTCTGCCTGAAGTCTATCTTTGAAAAGTATACTGTGGGCAGACTTGTCTTTGAGGGATATGATTATCTCATTTTCAATTATCTCTAAAATCCCACTGATGAAAATTTCATTATCATCTTTTATGTATATTAGACTGGCAAGTTTCTGTGCTTCATAACTGTCTATGCATGTGATATTTTTCTTCATATTGACTAGTCAAACATGAACTTGTCTACTTGGTCTTTTGCTTTTTCTCGTTGTTTTTTAAATTCTGTTAGGAAAGGTTTGGTAGCATCTTTTAGATTACACTTGCATTCTCCACACAATAACTGTCCGCCTTTACACTTTCTTGCTCTCTCATCAGATTCTTTTTCTGTATCAAAAAAGTATCTGAGATACCAAAATACTGGGCATATGCTAAAGTTGGCACCAAGTTTTCGTTGAAGCTCAACAGTAGGTTGACCACCAGTAAATGTACTTGAGATCTTTTTATCCACTACATCATCAGTATCTGTAGTAAAAATGGCAGTTTCTGGAATTGAAGAGGACATTTTTCCTTGCATGCCAAGTCCTGGCAAAAACTTTGAATGAATCTGGGCTGGTTTTGGATATCCCATTTTTTCTGCAATGTCTCTTGTTACTCTCCAATAGGGGTCTTGGTCTATTGCCGCAGGTATGAGAACAGGAGTTGGTCGTCCCTCAATTATTGATGGCAGAAAACAAGGTGCCGCCTGTATTGGTGGAAATCCAATCATTCCTATGTTTGTAGAATTTTCAAATCCAAAAACCGCCTTGACAGTTGAAAAAGTGATTCGCTTTGCTATCTCTAGTGCTATTGGATAAATTCTCTTGATATCCTTTGTATCAATTAGGATCTTTGTCTTTTTTGGATCAAATCCTATTGCAATTATATCTAGAATATTTTCTTGAGTGTATTTTGATACCTCTTCCATAGATTTTTGGTCACTGTAAAGAAACTTTTCATCATCAGTTAATTGAAATATTAAATTAACATCGAATTTTTCTTGGAGGTATTTTGTAAATATCCAAGGAAGCAAATGCCCCATGTGGATTTTTCCAGATGGCCCTCTTCCGGTATAAAGGTAAAACTTGTTTCCCTTTTCATATTCTGTTATGATTTTATCTAAATCTCTGTGGCTGAAGAAATATCCAAGCTTTAACATTGGATGAACCTCTCCAGTTATCTTCTCTATTCGCGCTTCTAATTCGGGTGAAATTTTTTCTGTGCCAAACTTTTGCATGAGTTTATCATAGTTAACATCTCCCTCTACGCTCCAAGGAGTTACTGTAAACTCTTCAGATGACATTCATGGTTTAGTTAGGTTAAGGTTTAAAAAGTCTTTTTGGCTTTTTGTGATAATGTCACAAGTTCTGCATCCAATTGAGCAAAAAATTCTCAAGACGTTAGCTGACAAGAAAACCTTGACACCAGAAGAACTTGCAGAGATTACAAAACTTTCACTAGACCAGATAAGACGGGGTATTGAATGGCTCAAATTCAAAAATCTAGCAAATGTAACCGAGTCAGAGAAAACCATTGTAACATTAGGCAAGAGAGGAAATGAGGCGTTTGAAAAAGGATTACCCGAAAGACAACTAGTAAATCATTTGAGATCATTGGATGGTTATTCTTGTGAAATGAATGCTGCAAAAGATTACCTAAAAAATGAATTTGGACCGGCTATAGCAAATGCAAAGAAGAATGGTTGGATTGAAGTTCATGAGAATAGGCTCATGCTAAAGGGGTATCATGATTTATCCTCTGAAGAAAAAATTATCAAAACAATTTCTAAAACTCCAATAGGTGTATCTGCAGATGAATTGGAAGATAAAAATGCATTAGAATCGCTGAAAAAAAGACCTGACTTTGTTGTTCTTACTTCAAAAAAATCTGCCTTGGTTGACCTTACTGAACAAGGAATGGAAGCGGCAAAAAGTGTACCTGATAACATTGATTTTGAAAGCGTATCTGAGACATCCAATAAAGTAGAACAGGAAGCCAAAGTTGTCAGAGCAATAGATGTTGAAGCTGCTGCACCTGTGATATTTGCAGCAAAAAGTCATCCACTACGAGATGTCATTGATGAGGTACGAGAAATATTTGTCAGTCTTGGATTCTCTGAAATAATTGGAAATAATGTCCAGTCTAGCTTTTGGAACTTTGATGCCTTGTTTACACCCCAGGATCATCCTGCAAGGGAAATGCAAGATACTTTTTACCTTGCAGATGTCAAAGCAAAAACAATCGCAAAACCTGATCAGATAAAAAAAGTAGCTGACGCACACAAGAAGGGTTGGAATTATCAATGGCAAAATGAAGAGGCAAGAAGACTTGTTCTAAGAACGCATACTACATGTGTAACTATAAGAGAACTTGCTGACCAAAAGCATGATGAAGCACGGTTATTTTCAATTGGCAAGGTATTTCGAAATGAAAAACTAAGCTACAAACATCTTGCAGAGTTTCACCAGGTAGAAGGAGTTGTAGTTGGAAAAAATGTCACACTACGAGATCTGATGGGATTGCAGACTGAATTCTACCACAAGATGGGAATAAAGAAGATAAAATTCTGGCCAACATTTTTCCCGTATACTGAACCATCGTTGCAGTCCATGATATATAATGAAAAACTTGGCAAGTGGGTAGAATTGTTTGGAATGGGAATTTTCAGGCAAGAGGTAACAAAACCGCTGGGAATCAAAAATCCAGTCCTTGCATGGGGCGGAGGAATTGAAAGAATCGCAATGTTGCGTTATGGCCTAACAGATGTCAGAGAGTTGTATGAAAACAAGTTTGGTTGGTTGAGGAGTGTGCCAAAATGCCAGTAGTCACGCTATACTTTGACCGAGTCAAAAAAATTCTTGGCAAGACTGTTCCCAAGACAAAGCTTGTCGAGACTCTACCATTCATTGGGTTGGATATTGAGGATGAGACTGTTGACCACATCAACGTAGAATACAGTCCAAACAGACCTGATTACTCTACTGATTATGGTATCATTACGGGTCTTCAAGGATTGCTTGGAATAAAACTCGGGATGCCTGCACTGAAAATAAAAAATGGTAAAAATACAATAAAAGCTCATCCTACTGTCTCCAAAATAAGACCATATGTTACAGCAATCGAGGCAAGAAATGGCAAGCTAGATGATGAAACAATACGACAAATAATTACCATGCAAGAGGATCTTCATAATGGACTAGGTAGAAGACGAAAGAAAGCATCAATTGGAATTCATGATCTTGAAAAAATAAAATTCCCGTTATACTACAAGACTGTAACACAAAAGCATAGCTTTGTTCCCCTTGAATCTGATGTATCCCTGACTGTAAAAGAGATACTAGAAAAAACAGAGACGGGAAAAAAATACAAGCATATCTTGGAAGGACATTCCAAAGTTCCGATTATTGTGGACTCGGATGGAAAAACAATATCGCTTCCTCCTATTGTTAATGCAAAACTAACAGAGATGAATGCCAAAACTCGCAATTTACTTGTAGAGGTCACTGCAACTGACAAGAACGCTGCAGAAGGAGTTCTTGCAGTTGTCGCAAATACTTTACAGATTGCAGGATTTGAGATATATTCAGTAAAAATAACTGGAGCGGGAAATTCTACTCCTGTACTAAAGTCTCGAGATCTTGTGCTAGAGCCTGAGCTTGTAAACAAGACGCTAGGAATTGAAATATCAAATCAAGTTATTATAAAATCTCTTAAAAAAAGTAGACTTGATGCAAAGATGAGAGGTAAAAAGATTGTTTGCACAATTCCACGGTATAGGACAGATATCTTTGGAGTGATGGACCTAGTCGAAGAAGTAGCTCTTGGTTATGGAATTCAAAATCTTGTACCTACAATGCCAGAGTCAGTCTCTGCTGGTGAGAGAAATGGTATCACAAAGACACTTGAGACTGTTCGCCAGATTATGGTTGGACTGGGCTATCTTGAGGTGATGAACTTTGAGCTTACCAGCAAAGAAATCTTGTATGAAAAAACCACTAGAGATTCATCTAAAATAATATCTGTTGCAGATTCAAAAAGTCAAGAGCATATTATTTTACGTGATGTACTTATTCCTGGAATGATGGAAGTCTTGGCAAGAAACATTCACGAATCATATCCTCAAAAAATATTTGAGATTGGAACGGTGTTTGAGAAAGCCTCACCAATCAATGAAGTAGTTCACCTTGCTTGCCTTGGTGCATACAAAGATGTCAACTTTACAGAAGTAAAATCTGTTTTACAATCTCTTCTAAAAACTGGCTTTAATCTTACATGTGATACCATGCCACAAAAGGAACCGATGTTTGTTGATGGAAGAACTGGCAGTGTGATGATAAATAGTAAGAAACTTGGCTCACTAGGAGAAGTAGATCCTAAAGTTGCTGATAATTTCAAGCTCAGAACACCAGTAGCTGGGTTTGAGATCAAGATTACTGACCTTTTGTTTTAGATTATGTCATTTACACAAAAGGAAATTATGTACATTTGGTTGCTTTAAACAATACTGTCAAGTCAATCTATTCATTTCTACTACAGGCTTTTGTATTCAAGACAGGATAACACACTTCATGGTCTTGTATATCATGGAAGATCTATTGCATGCCACTGAAGTAAAAATACATACTGAATTATGCGAACATGTTAGACGCCATCTCAGGCATCCTAACGCAAAAACAACTCAATGGCATCGTGCTAATGACTTGCAACAAGCAAGAGAGCATGCGCGTGACATTGCAAGAAATAACAAGTTGAGTTGGCGAGAAGCCAAATGTTGTATGTGATTCAACCGTATCTTAACACCGTTTTTTGACATCAAACTTTCACCCGTTTCTTAACATTCATTTTGAAACATAGATTTCTCTCTTTAATTTAGCAGTGTCCAAAAAAACACGCCTAAATGAGCTAGATATCAATCAATCACAATAAATTACTGACCAAAAAATAATCATATCGCCCCAATATGCACGCAGACGGACTGGGATGATGAAATATGATTTTTGGTCCACCCAGCCGTGCTACAGGGCACCCCGGTAATAGAACAAGATGAGGATTAAGGCTAAACGTACCAATGACTCTATGTGAGTCAGAACCGGGGAACATTCTTTTTTCCTAAATTTTCTAAAAATGCTTACAATCAAAAGACTTTTTGAGATTTTATGCGGGCGGTCTATTTTTAGCTATGATATAATCTTTGATTTACGCAGAAAAAACAGATCTATTGATATATTTGCGTTGTATAGGTATACCATGGCAACTGCATATGTGCTAATAAATTGTGAACTTGGCTCTGAAGAATCCATAATCTCACAGCTAAAAGCAATTAACGGAGTCAAAGAAGTTCACGGTACCTTCGGGGCCTACGATATACTGGCAAAGATTGAATCCCCAACAGTAGAAGCATTAAGGGAAATCATCACTTGGAAGATTCGTAAAATAGAGAAGATTCGTTCAACTCTAACCCTGATGGGCATAGAAGGTCAAAGCTAAATCTCTGTGGAGAAATCCTGCCCAATATTTTTGAAACCCTACCATAGAGTACTCTAATTTTTTATCCAAAGAACTTTTAATTGCGCTGCAATAGTTTCATCGTGTGTTACTTCATTTCATTTTCTTGGTAAAAGAAGAGGATCTGGACAAAAGAAAATGGGAATTCGAATATGTCACAAAGATGGCACAATTCTACAAAGTTTGGATTGAAAAGACTTTCTCACAAAAAGTTGAGATTCAGGCAGACGAGATGGTAGTAAAATCTAGAGGACGATTCAGAATTGTCGACACACCTGCCTTACTTGATGATCATGCTGATAGAGGAAGAGATATTTTTCATTTTTATTTGACGTATTTTAGACCGATTTGGACTGATTGTACCTGTGAGGGATACTTTGCAGATAATTTTGGTATGGTTCTATGGAGTAAGAGTCCACAGAAAGATGACTTGACATTTCTAATGGAGACTAATTGTCCAAAGGTCTCTCATGAACTTGCTCATGAATTTTTACGGAAAACTGGATACAAAAATTATAAGGAACTAGTTCATGATATATGGGACAAACATCTCTTTGCATCATTGCCCTATGAGCACTATGACGCAGATTATACCCAAACAGAAAAGAATGCTCTTTTTGCAACTATAGATACTTCCAGTTTACGGTTATAGTAGAATGATATCTTTTCATATTTTTAATAGCTCTAAAAGACTATAAGTAAGTAATTTAGAGTTTTTTTATGCCAGAATTCATTTGCCCTGACTGTAGTAAAAAATTATTTCACGAAAACGAAACTACCTTGGCTGCAGAAAAACAAGTTCACCTAAAATTCTGTCCTGCTAAAAAGAAGCACTAGCACTTTGTGACAGAATATATTCTGTCTTGAAAGCTAGCTGTTTTGAAATCTATTTTATTTTGTGGATCTTTCTTTCGGGTTGTACTTAGTTTTTCTAATGTAACAAGTGCCTCTCCGTCAAAGCCTACTGAAGATCCAAAGACACCTTCTGAGAGCTGATTTCCATGCTCTCCTTTCTTAATGTCATCAACCATTTCGTAGAATTTTATGGCCTCTCTTTTTGTTGTTGGGCCGCCAGAAGATTTGTTGAAACCAACTGCAATATACATGCCATTATTTTTGACTGCAATAGGTACCTTGTAGACTTTGCCTGAATGGCCTGGAATTTTTTCATTTAATAAAATTTCACACTTGTGGAACATGCTTGAGATGTATGCAAAAAATCGATAGTTGGCATATGTGCCAGCGGAATCTTCGTGACAATCAACAAAAACCTTGTGTAAAAGTTCAAGAGCGGAATCATTCATGCTTTGCAGACGTTCTTCAATTCTGCCTTTTCTGACCAGATCTGATTTACAGTCTGCAGCAATTTTTTCTAAAATGAAAGGAGGCAGGTTATAATTTTTTAGAGTTGAAACAAAAGTTCCAGTTTTAGAGGCTCCAAATGTTGGGAAATTGCCTCTACTCAATTCAATCTACCGCCATGTGTTTTCGAAATTGTAAAACTCAAGTCCTATCTCCCCTAGCAGACTTACTAGGTGCCTTTTTCCTTATAACTGTTAAGGTAAGGGAGAGATCGGATGGTGGGGCCGACCGGAATTGAACCGGCGACACACGGGTCACTACAGCTCCAAACTGTACATCATCCTTGCGTCAGTGAAGCTTGTGAAACCACTGGAGCCCTTAGCGGTGATCAACATGTGATCTAAACTGTCGCCATACCAGGCTAGGCTACGACCCCACATAATGAACATAAATGCACTTGAATTTTAATTTACTTGGCTTCTGAAGATTTATTGGTACCATCATAACTCTTTTTGAGCGTTGGATTGTTTCAAAAAAGCTACATGTTGTAATTTTTGCCTCTTAACCAATTACACGCCTAAATCCGACTCTGATCACTTGGGGAGTAAAACTTGGTTCGTCCTATAATCATACTATTGGGAGCAATTCCAGTACTTGCAGCTCTTTTCATCATAGTACCAACACTTCTTCGACCAGAAATTACAAATGTTGCAGTTAATTCGGACGATGTTATATCAATAGAATATAGCAAGCAACACCTCAAAAAAATATCATTTGGTCTCACACAGAGCATTGGTGCTGACACAACCGAAGTTCTAACTATCGCAAATGATGGTCAAACTACCTATAGTCTAACAAAGAACGGCTATTCTGAACCTGATGTAAAATACACACTGTCAAAAGATGAGATCAAGAGGCTAACTGCACTCATAAAAGAGACAGGATTCATGGAAATCCCACAGACATCTTATCAAGTAAAAAGTGATGTAAACGAGTATGAAAAATATGGATTACAAGTTACACTGGATGGTAAATCAATCAATATACAGTGGCCTGACCAAAATTCTACTCAAGAATTCGTTCCTCCGTTGATAAATGAGGTCCAAAACAGCATGGATGCTGTAATCGCAGAAATAATAAAATAAATAGCCTAAGACGCGATCAAATCTCATGATTCCGCTTTCTGGTGATTTGGGTGATACTAAAGGAGTAATCAAGGAAAAGATAGGATCGTTTGGTATTACACGTGGTACATCTACTCTAAAACGTGGATTTGCACACATGCTCAAAAATGGAGTTGTGATGGATGTTACAACTGTTGAACAAGCTCAAATTGCAGAAGAAGCTGGCGCAGTTGCAGTAATGGTCTTGGATAAACTTCCATCGGATGTTAGAAAAGCTGGAGGTGTTGCAAGAACTGCAAGTATAAGAATTATACAAGAAATAATGGATTCTGTAACAATTCCTGTTATGGCAAAATGCAGAATAGGTCATGTATACGAGGCAATGGTTCTACAAGAAACAAATGTAGACATGATAGATGAATCTGAAGTTTTAACCCCTGCAGATGAAAATCGTCACATATGGAAATGGGATTTCACAAGTCCGTTTGTAAATGGTGCAAGAAATCTTGGTGAAGCTCTTAGAAGAATAGAAGAAGGTGCAGCAATGATTAGAACAAAAGGAGAACCTGGTACAGGTAATGTTGCAGAAGCTGTTATTCATATTAAAAATGTAAATACCGAACTGAGACGCATAAAATCAATCTATGATGCAGGCGATGAGCAAGACTTGATTAGTGTTGCAAGGGAGTTCAAAGTCTCATACTCTATTGTGGAAGAGACTGCAAGTTTGGGAAGATTACCTGTTGTCAACTTTGCAGCAGGTGGAATCTCAACTCCTGCCGATGCTGCATATTTGATGACCTTGGGTTGTGATGGAGTGTTTGTTGGATCTGGAATATTCAAAGCTGATGATGCCAAAGAAAGAGCACAAGCAATAGTTTTGGCAACCACCTTCTGGGAAGATCCAGACAAGGTAAAAGAAGCACAAAAAATGATTGATGAAAGACAATCCATGTTGGGATTGGATACAAAGAATCTTGAGCTTAGAATGCAAGAACGTGGTAGTACAGCATGAGCGGTATTAACATTGGTGTATTAGCAGTTCAGGGAGATGTTACAGAAAACATAATGGCCACAAAGATGGCAATTGAAGAACTAGGTTTGGATGGTATTGTAACTGAGGTTAAAACTCCTGAACAGATTTCTGATCTTGATGGATTGGTAATACCTGGAGGGGAGAGCACTGTCATAGGTACATTGTCTCTAGTAAATGGCTCACTGAAAAAAATTAAAGAAAAAATTGCAAGCGGAATGCCCGTCTTTGGAATATGTGCAGGCATGATAATGCTCTCAAAAAAGGCAAAAGATAGAGTAGTTGGTGAAATGGATCAACCGCTATTGGACTTTCTTGATGTCAAAATTGAACGAAATGCCTTTGGTAGACAAAAGGATTCGTTTGAATCTGAAATCTCGATGGATAAGATAGGAATCAAAAAGTTTCAAGGCGTGTTCATTCGCGCACCTTCAATCATAGAAACAGGAAAGGATGTAGAGGTATTATCAAAGTTTAATGAAAAAATAATTGCGGTAAAGCAAGGAAACATCATTGGCACTTCATTCCACCCTGAACTCACAGGAGATCTTTCACTTCACAAATACTTTGTAAGCCTGATTAAAGCAAAGCATTAGAGATTTTTTTAGATACAATTATCAGAAATACCGTTTATATTAAATTCAGATTGGTTGTATAGTGTTATTACGATGCAAATAGAAACAACTCCTGAACTAGTTTCAAAGGTTTATGCTAAAATCACAGAAAATATTGCAAAATATAGAAAACTAGTCAACAGGCCGCTTACTCTGACTGAAAAAATTCTGGTAGGTCATCTTGATGATATTGAAAGTGCAAAAGATATAGAACCTGGTAAGAGCTATTCATTTCTCAGACCTGATAGAGTTGCACTACAAGATGTAACTGGCCAGATGGTGATTCTACAATTCATGCAATCAGGTCTTAAACGAAGCGCACTTCCAACAACTGTTCACTGTGATCACCTCATTCGCGCTAAAGTTAGCGGAGATGTAGACATTAAAGTTGCACTAGACGAAAACAGTGAAGTCTACAAATTTCTTGAATCTTCATCAAGAAAATACGGAATAGGGTTTTGGAAACCAGGTGCTGGAATTATTCATCAAGTTGTACTAGAAAATTATGCTTTCCCTGGTGGATTGATGATTGGAACCGATTCCCATACACCAAATGCTGGCGGCCTAGGTATGCTTGCTGTTGGAGTGGGAGGATTGGATGCAACAGAGGTGATGGCAGGATTTCCATGGGAGCTATTGTATCCAAAAAGAATTGGTGTGTATCTCAAAGGAGATCTAAACGGTTGGGTTGCACCAAAAGATGTCATATTGTATGTAGCATGGAAGCTTACCGTATCCGGCGGAACAAACGCCATAGTGGAATATTTTGGACCTGGCACCAAGTCAATTAGCTGTACTGGCAAGGCTACAATAACAAACATGGGTGCAGAAATTGGTGCAACATGTTCTGTATTTCCGTATGATGATAAGATGAAAGTTTATCTCAATTCAACTAATCGTGGACAAATTGCAGATCTTGCAGACAGATACAAAGACATTCTTGTTGCAGATCCTGAAGTTGAGCAAAATCCGGAAAAATATTTTGATAAAGTACTAGAAATTGATCTATCTACACTAGAACCATACATTGCAGGTCCTCATACACCTGATCTTGCAAGACCGATATCTCGGCTAGCCGAAGATGTAAAAGAAAATAAATATCTTGATACGATCTCTGTAGCTCTTATCGGAAGTTGTACTAATTCTTCTTATGAAGACATGACAAGGGCTGCATCTGTTGCAGAACAAGCAAAATCTCATGGAATTCATGTACAAATTCCTCTTCTTGTAACTCCGGGTTCTGAACAAATTAGAGCTACAATTGAACGAGATGGGCAGATGCATACTCTAAATGATATTGGTGCAACTGTATTGGCAAATGCCTGTGGCCCGTGCATAGGACAATGGAACAGACCCGAGATAAAACCTGGCGAGCCAAATACTATAGTTACTTCATTTAACAGAAACTTTCCTGGACGAAATGACGGCAGAAGAGAGACAATGGCATTTATGGGAAGTCCTGAATTAATTGTTGCACTTGCTCTTGGTGGTAGATTATCATTTAATCCACTAAAAGATACTCTAAAAGGATCTGATGGAAAAGAGTTCAAACTAGAACCACCGAAAAAAGCACCAGAGGTACCATCAAAGGGATTCTCAAATATAGGTGCAATCTATGTTCCACCTGCTGCAAATCCAGACGAGATTGAAGTTATAATTAATCCTACAAGTGGAAGATTACAAAAACTAGAACCATTTCTAAAATGGGATGGTAAAGATTTTGTAGAATTGCCGCTCTTACTGAAGGCAAAAGGCAAATGCACTACAGATCACATCTCTCCTGCAGGTGCGTGGTTGTCATTGCGTGGTCATATCGATAAAATTAGTGACAACATATTCCTTGGCGCTGTTAATGCATTTACAAATGATGTTGGTAAAGGAAAAAACCAACTAAATGGAAACACCGAGTCATTTCCAGTCATTGCAAGACAATACAAAGAGAAAGGTATGAAATGGATAGTGATAGGGGACAACAATTACGGAGAAGGTAGTAGTAGGGAGCATGCTGCAATGTCTCCAAGATATCTTGGATGTGCTGCAGTTATTGCACGAAGCTTTGCACGTATACACGAAACCAATCTAAAGAAACAAGGAGTACTGGCGCTTACCTTTGTCAATCCATCTGATTATGACAAGATTCAGGAAACTGACAAAATAAGCATACTTGATCTATCTCAGCTACAGCCTGGAAAAAATGTCAAGTGTATACTAACTCATAAAGATGGAACAAAAGATGAGATTGTACTCAAGCATTCCTATAATGATTTCCAGATAAAATGGTTCAAGGCAGGTTCTGCTTTGAACATTATGCGTGAGAGAGAAGCACAAGCTGCATAAAAAAGTAAGAACTAATAGTTTCGGTGTCGTTATTTTCTATCTGCCTTGAGTCATACATTTGATCCAAACGAACTCTACAACAGAGTAGTTCATTATTACATTGACAAGAAGAGTTACTCAAAAGAACAAGCAAACCAGATAGCTCGCAAAGTAGTAGAGAGGGAAAAAAGTAGACATACATGCAAGAATACCAATTGTGGCCATGGCATAGATGATCACATAAGACATAGTGAGACTTGCCTTGTTCTAGACTGCGAATGCAGAAAATTTGTTAGTTAGATACTTGCAAAAGTATCTTTCCAAACTGGTTACTTTCTTCCATCTTTTTGTGTGCATCTTTCACATCTTTCAAATCAAACACACTGTCAATTACGGGTCTTATTTTTTTTAATTTCATAAACTTGTGTAATGAAACAAGTTGTGACTTTGAACCAAGATATGCACCTATTATTTGGGCTTCTTTGCTGTAAAATGATCTAATGTTCACAAGTGCTTCTCCTCCAGTTGTGGTGCCACACGAAACCATTCTTCCTTTCACTTTGAGGACTTCAAGACTCACAGGCCATGTCTTTGCACCAACATGATCAATTACGGCATCTACTCCAACTTGATTGGTAAGTCTTAGAACCTCTAATGTGACGTCCTTTGTACTTCGATCTACAATAAAATCAGCACCTAATTTTTTTGCAAGTATAGTTTTATTTTTGTCTGATGTTACTGCGATGATCTTCAAACCCTTTGCTTTTGCAAGTAGGATTGCAGCAGAACCTACTCCGCTGTTTGCACCCCAAATCAGAATGGTGTCACCTTTTTTACATCTTGATTTTTCTAACATGTTCCACGCTGTAAGATACGAGACGTTGATTGCGGCAGCTTCCTTGTCTGACAGCCAGATTGGTTTTTTTATTATGTTCTTCATTGGGACTGAAATGATCTCAGCATAACCTCCCTTGTACTTGCCAAATCCACCTATGATGCCAAAAGATACCCTTGGAATACTAGTATCAACTGCTGGATAAACAACAATCTTGTCACCCTTTTTGAAACCTCCAAATCCTTCTAATACAGTTCCGCAAATATCACAACCCAAAATATGTGGAAATATCACACTCTTGCCAGGTATTCCATTTCTTACCCAAATGTCCAAGTGGTTTACTGCACAATAATTTACTTTGACTAGAACATGACCTTTTTGAGAAACAGGATCTGGAACTTGTTCATTTGACAATACATCAGGTCCGCCATGTTTTTTGATAATTACGGCCTTCAACTCTTTGTGAAAGATAAAATTATTATTTAAAGAACGTCACAACGTACGTTCTAACATAAGGGAAAACTTGTTAAGTTATGATTACGTCAAATCATAGTTGGCAAAACCAAAAATTCTTGCATTTGCGGGAAGTACGCGGGTTGATTCATTTAATAAAAAATTAGTCAAGATTGCAGCAGCAGGTGCAATGGAGAGCGATGTAGATGTAACTGTGATTGATCTTCGAGATTTTGCAATGCCTCTTTATGATGGAGATTTGGAACAAAAAGAAGGACTCCCTTCTAATGCGCGCAAGCTCAAGGACTTGATGCTATCACATCAAGGATTTCTCATCGCTTCACCCGAGTATAACAGCTCAATATCGGGTGTTCTCAAAAATATGATTGATTGGGTATCTAGACCATCTGAAGGCGAGGAACCACTGGCTTGTTTTAAGGGAAAAGTTGCAGGAATAATGAGCGCATCCCCTGGAGGTCTTGGTGGTCTTCGTGGATTGGTTCACGTACGGGCAATTCTTGAAAATATCTACGTACTTGTAATTCCGGATCAGCTTGCAATAAGCAAAGCCCATGAAGTATTCAATGCTGACGGAACTCTAAAAGACAAAAAACAAGAGGAACAAGTAAAAAGAATCGGTGCTGGTGTTGCTAAACTGCTGATAAAATTAACTGCCTAAAAATTCTATTTTGCGCTTTGATTCATCTGAATAATTCCAAAAATATTTCCCTCTGTATCCATGCATGTTGCATAATGGCCAACTCCTGGAATTTCCATTTTTGGTACTAGTATCTGACCACCATTTGATTGAATCTTGATTATGTATTCATCAATTGAAGGTATTTCTATCGTATTTGTCATACCTATTTGTCCTGGCATCCTCCTTGCCAGTCCACCATTAATTCCTGGTGTGCTATCGTCTCCAGTTTTTATCATCCAGTATTCCATGGGGCCGTCCCACTTGTCAAACTTCCATCCAAATGTGTTCTGGTAGAATTTTTGTGCCCTCTCTGGGTTGTCAGAAGGAATATCAAAATGTGTGATTCGTGGCATTGTACAAAATATGTATTGTATATTATTTAAGCTCTAACTATATTTGTTCACTAGACTATGTTATGCATAGCTTTGAGATCTTTTGCAAATGGCTCCAAGCTTGTTGGAATTGCAATCTCTACTGTATCCTTTAATGATAAATTCATGCTTTTTTTCTTGTTCCACACTTCTGAGTTAAATTCGGTAATCTCTTTTGTGTATTTTGTCCAGTCCTCATGACCTTCAGGTTCTACAAATTTCTCATGATGTACAGTATTTTGAGAATAAAGCTTTTGCCATAGGTGGTCTGTGATAAATGGCGTAATTGGTGCAAGCAGTATCAAAACTGAAGAAAGAACCTTGTGTAGTGTAAATACTGCTCCATCTCGCTCTTCCTCTGTAAAGCCAGAACTGTATGCTCTTCCCTTTACCATCTCAATGTAATGTGCTGCAAAAAGATTCCATGTGAATTCTCTTAATGCTGTGGCAGGCACAAAGAAATTGTATTCGCTGTAACCCTTCTTGCATTCTGTAATCACTTTATCAAGCTCAGAGAGTATCCACTTGTCAGAAGGACTAGGTTTTCCTGACTCTATCACTGGAAATCCAGAAAGAAATCTTGAAACATTCCAAAGTTTGCTTAGAAACTTTTTAGTTATCTCTATTTTTTGTTCAGAACATCTAAAGTCATATCCAAGATTTATCTCGCTTGCACTCCAAAACCTGAATGTATCTGCACCAAATTTCTGTATGATTGGAAGGGGATCAACTACATTACCCTTACTTTTGCTCATCTTTGCACCGTGTTCATCTACCCCATATCCCATTATCCATGCGTCACTCCATGGCGTCTTGCCAGTGAGTTGTTCACATCGTAATATGGTATAGTAGAGCCATGTACGTACAATGTCTTTTGACTGTGGTCTGATGGTGGTAGGGTATGTTTTTTTAAAAAATTCTTCATCTTGTTTGTATTTTGTGATATAAAGTGGTGACACGCTAGAATCCATCCATGTATCAAACGTACGCTGCTCTCCCACAAATTCTGTGGAATCACACTTGGTGCACTTTGATATTGGACTAGAGTCTTTCCAAGGTCTGTAGTATTTTCCAGGTTCTGGTACATGTGGTTCGTTACACTTTTTGCAATACCAAATGGGTATTTCTGTACCATAAAATCTTCTTCGTGAGATTGGCCAGTCAATTGAGATTGATTCAAGCCAATTCATCAAGATCTGCTTGTGCATTGGAGGATGAAAATCAATTTTTGTTCCAAGTTCTTTTATTTTGTCAACTGCATCTTTTTGTTTTAGATAATATTCTTCCATGGAAATAATTTCAATTGCAGTCTTACTTCTCTCAGATATTGGAGTTCTATGGTTTATGTTTTCTATTTTCTCTACAAGGCCTTGATTTTGCAAGTCTTCAATTATTTTCTCTCTGGCTTGTTTTACCTTGAGACCTGCATATGGTCCTGCAACCTCTTTCATTCTTCCATTTGTTCCGACTGCCGCGATCTCTTCTAGTTTGAGATCTCTAAATAACGCGACATCATTTTGATCACCATAACTGCAAACCATGACTGCACCAGAACCAAATTCTTTTTCCGCTGATGGATGTGTCTTGATCTCTACTTCTCTATTTATCAGAGGAATGATAACTTTTTTTCCAATAACATCAGTATATCTTTCATCTTCTGGGTTTACAATTATTGTTTGACATGCACACAATAACTCGGGTCTGGTACTTGCAATGATTATGGTTTTTTCAGATTCCTTTACCTTGAACTTCATATGGACTAGCTTGGTTGGAATCTCCTCGTAGATTATCTCTGCATCTGCTATTGTAGTACCTGTTACCCAATCATAGTTGTTGGGCCTGTTTGCAAGATAGATCTGTCCTTTTTTCCACATCTCAATGAATGTAGACTGGGTCAGAGTACGATATTTCTCAGAATCTGTTCTGTAATATTCTGCAAAATTGCCACTAAGGCCAAGACTCTTCATTATCTGTATCATTTCTGCCTCCAGATCATCTAATGCCGTTGCACAGAGCTTGAGAAACTCGCCTCTTTCTGTCTCATGCATCCTAATTCCGTGTTTTTTTTCTGTGTACATTTCAACAGGAAGGCCGTTTCTATCAATTCCTATTGGAAACAAGACATTTTTTCCAAACATTCTTGCAGTTCTTGCAATCATGTCTATCTGGGCATAGTGCGATGCTGCGCCAATATGCCATGGTCTTCCAGATGGATAGGGTGGAGGCGTATCAATTACAAACACATCTCCTTCAGGTTTGAAATCGTAAATGCGTGATTCTTCCCACTGTTTCAGAATTTGTTTTTCAATCTCAGGATTCCAAGCAGTTTCCTTGATAGTTGGTTCCATATCTTAGATCTTTGAGATTTGTGATATGATATGGGCTCCCTTGTTATAGCCCTCGTAAATGTAGACTCCTACAGCTTCGATATTTTTTGGCATCTTTGGAACAAGTAGTTTGATTAACTCGGTGGATAAATTCTCGACAGTTGCTTCTCCTCTTAAAAGATAAGTTGTATTCTTTGGAACTTGGAGATCGAATCTTCCCTTTGGACCGTCAAATCCAATCCTATAATGTTCACCATCTTCTTTAATGAGATATTTTTCATTAATGAAAAATTTATGATCTAAAATTGAAATGACCTCCTTGATTATCTTCTTTGCTTCTCCAAAATCCATCAACAAATTATTTTTCATCTCTCCGACTAGCTCTACAGTAACAGATGATGTATGACCATGCAAAATTGAACATTTTTCAACAAGAGGTAGTATGTGAGCATAATCAAATGCAAATGAGGGATCTTCCATGAATATGGAACCTGTCTGTACTTCTTGGGTCTTGTAGAGGATGATATCTTGTAATTCTGATAGTCTTGCTGCAAATTTTGGGTGTCCCATTGCAATTATTTTAACATCGGACAATTCTGCTTTGAGTTCTTTGTATTTTGCAATATCTATTTCAGTGTCTATTATTTCAATCAAGCCTTTGTCTGTCTTAAAATCAACATTTACCTTCTTTCCGTTTTTTAGGGTTACTGCATAATCATACTGATATTCTATCTGTAGAAATTCAAGCATCTGTGCTATTGAGAGCTCTGTTCTACTTTTCAAAAGATTACCTTTGTTATCAATATACTTGAAATCTGAATCCAAAATTGTAGAGCCTGTTGGCATTTGAAAAATTCTGCTCAATCCGTATATAAATTCTGTACAGGTGTTAGAGCACCAGTGCTTATTTTTCTAGTGCATTTAGAGTTCTTGCAAGGGCAACATCGTTTTGTGTAATTCCCCCTGCATCATGCGTTATCAAGTCTACTGAAATCTTGTTGTACACATTGAACCATTCTGGATGATGGTTCATTTTTTCTATGTGTATTGCTGCCTTACACATAAAACCAAAGGCTTCGATAAAATCATCAAATACAAAGTCCTTGTGGAGTTTTCCGTTTACTGTACTCCATCCTTGCAATCCTGACAATTCTATCCTGATCTGCTCCTCAGTTAACTTGAACATCCTGACAACTTTTACAGAATCCTATATTTAACTCTCAAATCGAGTCTATTGTAAAATGGTTGCTGAAACAATGACAGATCTTGAAAAAAATCTACATACACAAATGGTTCAAGCCATTGAGGGTGTAAAAGATTCTAAAAAAATCGGAATTTCGTTTTCTGGTGGTGTTGACAGTTGTCTCTTGGCAAAAATTTGCCAAGATCTGGGATATGATGTATTGCTTCTTACGATGGGCTTTGAGGATTCACATGATGTCGAGTTTTCAAAAAAAATGGCAAATGTACTTGGCATGAAACATGAAGTAGAAATCATTTCAGAGAAAACATTTTCAGATGTGGCAAAAAAAATCTGGGACACAATCAATGTAGATAATTTATCCTGGAATGAAAACTGTATTGCGTTTTATTATGTGGCAAAACTTGCAAAAAATCACAAAATTGGCAAGGTGGTGACCGCTAATGGCATAGATGAGCTCTTCTGTGGGTATAATGCCTATCGTGATTCAATCTTAGAGGGAAACGATGCTGTACTTGAGATGATAAAAGATAAGCTAGATAATGAAATGAGGATGATGAGGGCAGTAAATAAAATTACATCTGAATTTGGTGTTGTGATTGTGCAGCCATTTCTGTCAGAAAAATTTGTAGAATTTGCAAAAACTATTCCATTAGAGCATAAGATAAATGGCAACGATGACCTTGTTAGAAAACATATTGTAAGAAAACTTGCAGTATCAATTGGGGTTCCAGAAGAGTCTGCTCTCAAGCTTAAAAAAGCGATGCAGTATGGATCCTTGATTCACAAAAATCTCTTAAAAGTCAAGAAAACTTGGAACATGAATTTCTGACATTGCTTGACACATTCTTGATTATATCAAATGACGCACCAAGATGGTTTTCAGGAATGAATACTCTGTCAATTTCTTCACCAGTCAAGTGAGATGAAAATGCTTCATCATTTCTTACTGCATCTCTAAAGTCTGCTTCGTCTTCTGACGCCGCAAATGCTACTCGCTGAATGTCTCTATATGCTTCAAATCTTGGAACCCCTTTCTGTATCAAAGCATCAAGAACAAATTCTGCAAATATCTGACCTTTTGTAATCTCAAGATTCTGTCTTATTTTATCTTCATTTACAAACAGAGAACTGACTATCCTTGTCATGGTCTCGAGCATCTCGTCAAGTAAGATTGCCCCAGTTGGAATGATGAATCTCTCATTTGCAGAGTTTGACAAGTCTCTTTCATGCCATAGTGGGATGTTTTCAAAAGCCACTGATATCTGACTGCGTAATAACTTTGAAAGCGATGTTACACGCTCACTTTTTACTGGATTTCTCTTTACTGGGACTGCACTGCTTCCCATCTGACCTTTCTTGAAAGATTCTGCAACCTCACCTATCTCTGTTCTTTGGAGATTTCGAATTTCTATAGCAATTTTTTCAAGTGTGGATCCAACCAAGGCCATGTAAAAGATAAATTCCGCGTATCTTTCACGGGCAACTACTTGGGTTGTAACATCTGCAGAATATAGCCCGAGCTTCTTTGCCACTCTTCTTTGCACCTCCAAAGCTTTTGCGCCCATAAGCGAACCAGTTCCTACTACACCTAATGTCTTACAAATCAAAATTCTTTTTTTCATTTCCTCTATTCTTTCCACATGTTTTGACATCTCATGTGCCCAATTGGCAAATTTTAGTCCAAAAGAAATTATACTTGCATGTTGGCCATGTGTCCTTCCTACTGCTGGTAAGGCTTTGTACTTTACAGCCTTGTCTGCTAAAATGATGGCTAATTTTGCTACTTTTGGTTCTATGATATTTAGAGTATCGCGAAATTGTAGGGAATTGCTTGTATCTACTAGATCATTGCTTGTCAAGCCATAATGTATCCATGGTTTTGCAGATGATTTGCAAATCTCGCTTAGGGCTTCTACCAAAGCTGCTGTATCATGATCACTTTTTGCCTCTAACTGTTTCACTCTTTTTACTGTGATCTTTCCAGATTTTGCCATCTTTGATATGTTCAAAGCTGCATCCTTTGGAATCATCCTTATCTCTGATTGAGCAAGAGCAACTGCGGCCTCTATATCTAATTGATATGTTATCTTTTTTTGATCATCGAAAATCTTCTTCATCTCATCAGTACCATAACGACCACCGTCAATTGGAAGAATTGGCATGTCTTGGATCAATTGATCATGGAAAATAAATCTACTTGTATGGATTTGTATTGAAATCGACACTTTTTTCTATACTTGTGGATAAACCAAATCTATGGGTTCGGATACAAAGACTGAAAAAAAGAACCTGAAAAACAATGATTCTGCTGATCAAAAAGATGATGCCGTCTTGCTTGATGGCAAAACATTACATGACTTGTATCGACATACTACCAAGCTGATTAAATGATTAATTAGAAATCACATACTCATGATTTAAATTGTGTCCAGATACCTTTTTTCGCAGAAAGGGATGTCGTCACTAATTCCAAAGAAAATACGAGAGATGGAATATCGCATTGAGGCTGATCCATCAAAAGGCATGAAAGTTCCAGTGACAATTTATGCTGATGAAAAATTATTGCAAAAAATGCTTACCGATAGAACAATTCAACAAGCAATCAACGTATCTACTATACCTGGAGTACTAAAGCACGTTGTGGTTCTTCCAGATGGTCATGAAGGTTATGGGTTTCCTGTTGGGGGTGTAGCTGCTATGGATGCTGAAAATGGCATGATTAGTCCAGGAGGCGTAGGCTATGACATCAATTGTGGTGTCAGGCTCATCAAAACGAATCTTATGGAAAAAGATGTCCGACCAAGACTCAAAGACCTTGTAACTGAACTATTCACGTCTATTCCATCTGGTGTGGGATCCAAAGGTGCTGTACGACTGACATCATCTGATCTTGATGAAGTTCTTGTAAAAGGAGTACAATGGGCAGTTGATCACGGATATGGTTCAAAGGATGATGCTGATGTATGTGAAGAAAATGGACAAATAAAAAATGCTGACCCTGAAAAAATATCCCCTACTGCACGCAAAAGAGGTGCACCTCAACTGGGAAGCCTTGGTTCTGGAAATCACTTTCTTGAGGTACAGCGCGTTGACCAAATTCATGATAAAGAAGCTGCCAAAAAAATGGGAATTTTCAATGAAGGACAAATTACTATATTGATTCATTGTGGTTCAAGAGGTTTTGGACATCAAGTCTGTAGTGATTATTTGAGGGTGTCAGAACAGGCACTTTCAAAATATAAAATAAATCTAGTAGACAGAGAACTAGCATGTGTTCCAAATTCTTCAGAAGAAGGAGAGTCCTATAGAAAAGCAATGTTTGCTGCGTTAAATTATGCATGGAGTAATAGACAGATGATCACACACTGGACAAGAAAAGCCTTTGAGCGAGTCTTCAAACAAACAGAATCTGATCTGGATATGAAATTAATCTATGATGTGGCTCATAATATTGCTAAAGTTGAAAAACACAAAATTGATGGTGAGCTACGTTCCGTTGTAGTTCATAGAAAGGGTGCAACAAGAGCATTCCCTCAAGGAAGAGATGAAGTACCAAGAAAATACCGAGATATTGGTCAGCCTGTTTTCATACCTGGCTCTATGGGTACTGGTAGCTGGATTTTGTTGGGGAAACCAGGTTCTATGGATTTGAGTTTTGGCTCTACCGCTCACGGTGCAGGAAGAATGATGTCAAGATCTGCGGCACGAAGAAATTTCACAGAAGGTCAAGTTCAAAAATCATTAAGCGATAAAGGAATTTTCATAAAAGCTCTTACACGAGAAGGCGTGGTAGAAGAAACGCCTGAAGCATACAAGGATGTTGATGCTGTAGCAAATGTATCTCACGAACTTGGAATAGCTACAAAAGTAGCAAAGCTTGTCCCAATTGGGGTAATCAAGGGTTGACAGAGGAAGACAAAGAGCTTGAACTTCTCAAGGCAAAAAGGATGCTTGAGATGCAAAAAAATATCTCACAAAGACAGAAAATTGAAGAGGTAAAGCCAGAATCAAAGACACAAAAGGTTTCTCCAAGGGATCTAGTTCTCAAACAACTCGGATATAGGGGAGACGAAGTACTTCAGAATGCCGAATCCCAGTTTCCCAATGAGACCAAAGTTATTGTAGAAAAACTTGCAGAACTCATCCAGGGAGGAGAAATTACCGAAATCATAGATGGAGGAAAATTGTTGACATTATTCAGGTCAGTTGGAATTCGTGTAAGAGTACAAACTACAATCAATGTTGAACAAGATGGTAAAATGGTATCTTGGTCAGATAAACTAAAAGGTGAAACAAAATCGTTGTCTGAACCTGTATCCGATCAGGTATCTTCTAATGATTCTCCAGTTGAAAATATCTAGCAATTATTTAATGTAAACAATTCTGATCCAGTCAGTAACTAAGTTTATTATTCCTGTATCATGTTGGATGGTTGCTTATGTACGGTAGGGTCACCATTATCCAAATTGCAACAACTAACTATGAAACTGATCGAGAGATTGTTGTTGCTGCAATGGATGAATTACAATCTCTTTGTGGTATCAAAGAAGGATATCTGGTAAGTAATCCGATGGAAAGATTTGGTTGGGCTTTTTTCAAAGTATTGATAAAAATTGAACTGCTTTCTGGAATGGAGTTGAAACTGGGAGATCAGATTGCAAAAACCAAAGGAAAAAAAATTGAAGAAAAATTTGTCACCTTTATGACAAAATTCTTTGAAAGCAAAAATGCTAAAGTAAAAGTTAAACTGGTAGATGCCTAGACTCTTCTTCCTCTTTTACCACCCTTCTTTCTAGTGGTATCATGAGGGATTGGTGTTACATCGTCAATTCTTCCAATCTTGAATCCGCCTCTTGCTAGTGCTCTGATTGCTGCTTGTGCACCAGGACCTGGAACACGTGAGCCAACTCCACCGACTGCTCTTACTCTTATGTGAAGACCTGTGAAGCCCTTGTCATGTGCTGCCTCAACTACTGCTGCAGTTGATTTCATTGCAGCATAAGGAGATGATTCGTATCTGTCTGCGTTAACATGTCGTCCACCGGAACTAATTGCCACAGTTTCTGCACCAGAAACGTCTGTGATGTGCACTATGGTATTGTTAAAACTACTGAAAATGTGAGCGATACCCCATTTTTCCTTAGCTTCTTGTACGGACAACATTTCAAGACTCTTTAACGGGTTTAAAAAACATTAGGATCTAAGATGTGTCCAGCCACATCTCTTAATGACCTTAGATCTGTCATTGGCAATCAAAACCACATTCTTTCCATTGGAAACATGACCTATCTCAGATAGTGGAATGTTCATCTTTTTTGCCAGATTTCTGATTTTTTGCAAGTCTCTTGGATGCGCTGTTGATACAATCTCATATTCTTCACCGCCGCAAAACACTAGATCCTCCAAACTTATTTTATTTTGATGTGCAAAATTGATAACATCATTTCCGGTGGGCAGGCTAGTTATCACAAATTTCTTTTTACTCTGATGGCTCATGTCATTTAGTGTTATGGCTAGTCCATCACTAGAATCCATGGATGATGAAAAATACTTGGCAGCCTTTAATCCAAAATCTAGTCTGGGATTGGGTCTAAAAATTGCTCTTCTGAATCTTTTTGTTGCCTGCTGATCTGTCTTGTAACCGTCAAGGGTAATCTTCAAGCCTGCTGAAGAATATCCAAAAGGGCCTGATGTTATTATGACGTCTCCTATCTTGGCGCCCCCTCTTGATGGTATTTTTTGGCTACTTGTTCCAAACATGGATACCTCAATGACTAACTCTCTTCCCTCATTGGTGTCTCCACCAATTATGTGCACTCCAAATTCTTTGGATGATCTTAGAAAACCACTTGCTAAATCTTTGACCATTTTTTGAGTAAAATTACGTGGTATTGCTAATGCAATTGTGGCAAATGTGGGCTTGACTCCCTTGCACGAAAAATCACTTACACATGAAACCAAGCTTTTTCTTGCAACTTCATAAAGTTTCATTCCTTTTGGTATGTCGGTACTTTGAACTAGCATATCTGATTTTACAATAAATTTGATATTGCCAATCTTTAAGACTTCAACATCGTCAGCTTGAAACCTCGATTTTTTCCCAAATCGGCTTTGAAATGTCTTGATTATTTCAATTTCATCTGGATTCTTCATAGCTTTGTTTAACCAGCTTGGTAACTTGTTTTTCTATTGATTTAGCCTTACTCAAATCATTTGATTCTACAGAGACTCTGATGATGTGCTCAGTATTTGACTGTCTCACTAGTACCCAACTATCCTCATCTATTATGGATTTTATTCCGTCAATTGTTATAATTTGGCTTGACTGTTTTCTCATCTTTTTCAAAAGAGTTTGAAGTGTTTTTTTGTGAAGTTTGGAATCAACACTTACTTTGGTCCGTACTTGATGGTATTCTTCCATGAATTTATTTATGTCATCGAATTGTTTTGTTCCAACCATTGATGCGATAAGGCCACTTGTAAGTAACCCATCTCTACACATGTTAAATTCTGGTAAAATAAAACCAGCACTACTTCCTTCTCCTCCAGCTTGAGATTTAGTTTTTAACATCAGATCCACAACATTTGCTTCTCCAACCTTTGATCTGTTGACCTGACCTCCTTCATTTTTGATAAATTTTTCAATTGCAACACTGGTATCTATACTGAGAACAAATTTTTTGTACCCTTTTTCAAGTGCACCTGCTACGCCAAGACCCAGCGTTACATCTGGTGATTGTTTCTTGCCGTTCTTTACTACAACCAGTCTGTCTCCATCAAGATCAAAAGCAAAACCTATGCTTGTCTTTTTTGAGGCTTGAACAAGTTCTGATAATTGATCGTTTGTGGGGTCTGGACCTCGAGTTGATTTTCCGGGAATTCCATTGATCACGCTTACTTTACAACCTAATTTTCTTAGCAACTGTGGAGCAACTTCAAACGCTGCACCACCTCCTACGTCGATTGCTATTTTGGATGATCTTTTCATGTCTCCAATTACTTTTGCAGCCTCATCTATGTAGTCTGAATCAACCTGTGTTTCAGTACCTATTTTCTCTCTCTGAAACTTGTCTTTTTTTATCATGTATTGTAGTTCTGATTCGTTAATACCTCTTCCATCTAGGATAAACTTGAGTCCATTCCATTCTAATGGATTGTGTGAAGAGGTAATGATTAAACCACTACCATATTTTCTTGCTTCTCTGAAAATAACGGGAGTGGGGGATATACCAAGATTGTAAACTGATATTCCCCTTTCTAAAAGCGAGGCAATTGCAACATTGGTTACTATCTCACCTGATGGTCTAGTGTCTCTACCAACAATACATTTTTTTGACTTGACAAGACGTGAAAAATTTCTACAATAATAGATTATATCTTCAAGATTGAGGTCATTGCCAAAAATCCCACGAACTCCGGAAATCGATACTTTCAATGACTCAAAAACGCAAAGGCTTTTTATAAACTCTGATTACATTGCGAACCACTGCCTCGATAGCTCAGCCTGGTAGAGCGAACGCCTCGTAAGCGTTAGGCCGTGGGATCGAATCCCACTCGAGGCTTAAAACTTTGTTACATGGTGTGATTACTTAATTATTCTAAAGTCTGCTTTCTTCTTTTCCTTCGTCAAGGGATTCTATATCTAATTCGAGTTCTTTAGCAAGTCCCTTCCACCATACTAATGTATCTCCCACAATTGCTCCCCTTTTGATAAACCAAACTACGCCTTTATAGATCTGTCGGTTTTCTAACCTCTAACTAAACTAATTATCTGATCGAAACTGCATGTTGCATATTTTTAAAAATTTTGTTTATCGTAAACTCATGTACGATTGAATATGAAAATGATCTTTCCTAAAAAATACTAATTATGATTTTTTTTAAAATTTTATAAAATATGGTATTTGTACTTTCTACAAATTAAAATAATGAAAAATGAATGGGCTTAGAGATCTAAGCCAAAAGAGTCTGCTAAATTCTGGAATCTTTCGTATGTTTCCAGATATTGCTTACCTTTTGAAGTTATAACAAATGTGTTCTTGCCGTCGTATTCTATCTTGTTCATTAGTCCTGCACCAGTGAGGTTGTCGACGAATTTTGAAAGTCTTGAATGTGATAAGTTTGCCTTGGTTAGAAGTGATGTTACGTTAATTCCGTTCATGCCGCTTTCTTCTGTTACAGTAAGCAAATCTCTTACTATCTGCATGCTTGTTCTATATGCTACCATTGCTAGAAAGTATAGAATTTGGTGATATAAGGGTATTACTATTTATTCTCTCTGGAAACCTTATAGGGATCAGATCTTGTCTCAATAAAAGGAATTTTATCCTTTTTTGGCTCTACGAAGCATATTGGATTTTTCCTGTGTGGAGGGATGCTCCAAGTGTTGTATTGAAAGAGAGTATTATCCAACAATAAAGTTTGGCAAGATTGGTGTGCTTGTCATGCCTGACGAAAAAGAACACGTAGAGTCTTTGGCAGAAAAACATGGCATCACGATAACAATCCATCCTAGAATAGGTGTATCTGAAACAGAGTCTGAGGGACCTACAACAATACTTGCGTATCAAATGATGGGGAAAGATTTGGATGGTAATACCTGTCCGTTTCTTGATACTGAATCAAGTAAAAGATCGCCCCATGGTGGGTATCCGTGTAAAATATATGAAAATCGACCGCTTGCATGCAGAGCATATCCTATAATCCAATCTTCACCAATTAGTATTGATACCAAGTGCAAATTTTGTGAAAACTGTGGAACACCATCTGGGAATGTAAATTCTGAATTAGAATCTTTGATTCAGATACAAAAAAAGATGGACACCAAAGCACCATACATCTGGCGTTTTGCTACGGGTATTGGAGAATTAAAAGATAAAGATCTGATTAAAACTGGCTGGTTTCTAGTTTGACTTGTTTACTCTTTCATGGGTACCTGGATAATGTTCTCCAATTTTTTTAGAGTAACACTTGCTACACAACTGACCCTTTATGTTCCAAGATTCCATTGGGACATATACGTGATCCAAAGGACCTTTGCATATTGCGCATTGTTGCGTTTCTACCATGTAGATAACATTTGATTTAATTCGTTATAAAAATCATGTTTGTAAAAAGCATGTTAAATACTAGCATAATATAGAATAAAACAGCGGTAGGATAGATGGCTAATGTGGACCTCCTGCAAGAGAACCTATCAGTCATCATTCTGCCGCAAATAAGTTAACTTTCTAAAAAAGATCTTGGACTACTTTCTGAATGCTGATTATCTCTTCTTCCTCTTGCTTTATTTTCTTCTCTATCACACGAACCATGGAATCCTGCCATACGTGATGGGAAAAGAAATTATGGTAGGTGTTTGCTGCAGTCATCTCATCATCTACGACCGTATCTTCTAGGAACTTTGTGACAATGGTATCTGTTAATTTTAGTATGCGCTGATTTAATTTGACGCTCTTAAATATTGGCTCTAACTTGGATATGTCTTCTTTAAAGTCGCCTTTTGTAAGCAGAATTTTTTCATGAAGGATCTTAAAGTATACTGCCACAAAGAACAAGGTTGCATATCTTTTTGTCTTGTGTCCTCCCTTCTTTCCATAGTTTAGGCTTTTTTTTGCATATTCCTTTGTACAATATGGATATAGAAGAAGTCTGTAATCGTCCTTTAGTTTCTCATTGAAAACTTCGTCATACTTGCTACCTCTTGGTAGAAACTGTGCCGGAGAGCTGTATGCCTCTGTTGGCCTTTGCTCTATTCCTGCAACAAATGCCTGTATTGCATCTTTTGCGACTATCACTTTTTTGTGGTTGTCAGGTAGATACTTGTTGTAAATCATATCTCCGACAAATTCACTTTGATGTGACTTTGTTTTAGTATCAAATGAGCCACCCTGAATCTCATAAAAATAATGAATGTTTTCCATTTGTGATTTTAATGATTTATGAAAATCCATTAACGATACTAGATCCTTTCCTCTTACTGCATTCTGCGAGTTTCTGTATTTTGTAATATTGTTCTGATCAAGTTCGTCTGCAGCCTTGATGATTGTAACAGTTATGCTTCCATCCAAATTGTGAGTACGTCTTGCATGATCTAATACTGAGTTAGATGTCTGTGCTCCGTTTACTATTTGAGGTGAGTGCAACATTATTGAGTTGTCCTCTAATTCCTCAAAATCGCTTACTACTATTGTTATTCCATTGTTATAATAAAAGAACTTGTGGGGAACTTCTTGCAAAGTTTCTCTCAATCCTTTGTTTACGGTGGTTTTGAACTGCATCCACTGTCTAATGTTAGATTCAAAAACATAGTCCTTGTTCTTTGTAACAAAATTTGTAAGCTCTCTTAGTTTTAAAATCCCCAGAAGCGTATTCTGATATCTTAACTTAGTTTCAAGCTTGATGGAGGCTTTCTTTCCTGCGGCTGGTTTTTTTATCCTATCCCAAAGTTTCTGTATTATTACATCGACATCGTATATCTCAACTGAATCAAAATTCTCATCCTCTACCTTTTGATCTGTCACATAGATGCACTCTATCTTGAGATTCTTTTCTTGGATCTTTGTTACTAGGTGGGCAAGTTCTGGACGCATCTTTGAAATGTCTTTTCCCTGTAATCTCTTGACGTCTTCTTTGAATTTTGCTATGGCTTCAATTGAATGGGATGTTCCATACTTTGATTGGAATAGATAGATCTTGTCTTCAGAAAAATCTACTGGAAGATATGCATCAATTCCTAGATCGTTTGCTCCATCCACAATCGCGTCAGTTGCATCATCTTCAGTTGCCTCAAAGACTCTAGTTAGCACCCATTGTAAGAAATTATGGCCTTTCTCAACTTCATTCTGTGCACTTTCCGCATATTCTTTTATGCTGTCTTTGACATTCTGTGAAAATCCATCTAACGGTTGACCATTGGTATACTGATATGCGACAGGTTTTGCACCTGGAATGTACTCTAGTAATCCGTTACTTCTTTCAGCCAAATTCACTCTGTTTACAAACTGCCCTATTTAGAAAAGCAGGTTATTATGATATAATAAAAGGTGAGGAAGGGATTTGAACCCCTATAGATTCGCTTTGCAGAAGCAATAATACTACTAATACCACACTACAACGATTTAGGACTTGTATCAAAGATCTAAACTGGAACGATTACGAATCGTGGCTTGTTGCAAAAAAACAAAAACACTATGCACATGTAATGCTGGACTATTCGATGAAGTATAATGATCTAGCCTTTACTGATGATCTCATATCGTTAGAGGCTACTAGGAAAAAACTAGACGTACTGAAGGCAATTGCTAATCTTACTCGTTACTTGGATATTCGATACGATAGTTACTTTCATGATGAATTTACCAATTGGTTGAAACGCAAAGAGATCAAATGGACTACAAAATCTGCTGTTAACAATTACAGTCTAGCTAATAGAATAAAGCTTGATGACGTCTTGGATTCAATCAAGAAGCTGCCTTACAAGCACAAGATATTCTCATTATTCGTATTGGTATCCGGACTACGAACAGAGGAGGCACTTAGGGCCTTTAACAATCACTCTACATTATGTACTGATGGAATACTGGAATTATTCTGGGATAGGGGCACAAAGAAAGCCAATGCAGTGTACTGTCATCCATTACTTCACAACAAAATTGATTTTAAGACGAGTAAAGCCGTCTATACATTTTTGAATAAACGAATACTAGGATATGAAATACGATTTTTACGAAAACTTAACTTTACTTTCAATGCTAGTAGAGTAGATCCTCTGTTAGCAGAATTCATGCAAGGTAGACGAGGCAATATATCGCAAAAGCACTATTTTCTACCATCTATGTATGAGCATAAGAACAAATGGCTAGAAGCATGGAATCTGATTATCCGTGACGTTATGGAATAACTTTGATAAAACTAGTTCCATATTCGATTGTATAATTGTCACAGTAAACTTCGTTTTGTTCGTAACCCATAGTAGGTAGAACAGTCAGTTGATCAGGCTTACACACTACAATCTTTGAAGTATTGATTCACGGTAACATGGTTACACTGGTTGCAGATTAGTAAATTCTAATACGATGCATCATTACCTAATTAGTAAAACTGATCACAATAGGCACAGTAATAGAACTTCGATTGCATAATTCTCCCAACAGAAACGACTTTGTTCGTAACCCAATACAGTAAGTAGAGATTGTTATCAGGCTAATACGTATTCAGAGTATTTGAAATAACATAATGTACCATATCAGTAAATCACTCATTACAAACTACAATGGGCGCAGTAAGTATGATTCGATTGCATAATTGTAAAACATCGGGGAACTTTGTTTGTAGGCCATTACAATACGCAGCGCATATTATCAGGTGTACACACTATTAGAGACTTATTCTATTAACGACTGTATCGTATAATCGTGCATATCAGTAAATCACTGTTTTTACTAATATCAAAAGATCATAACACATCTTAATAGTGTACAGAATACGAAGAGATTACGTCATAGCATCTTTCTATGGTATTTCTTCAATAATTGCAAACATATCCTCCATAGTGATTATAAATAATGAAACTTTCATTCGTACTAGACCTGATGCCTGATAGTGATATTTCAAATTCGCAAAAAATAAAGGGTAAAAACCTCGAAGATATCATTGAAGATTTTTTAAGAGATTTGAAAAACCAATTAAAACTGGATGGAATAAAATCATTACATGTAAAAGGTAAGCACTATCCAGGTCAAGGAAAACCCAACATTGATTTCTTATTTGTTATCAGAAGTAGGAAGGATCTCTATTATTACTTATACATAGAAGCAAAGAACTGGGTTAAGAAACAACGTAGTGCTGATGATGTTGATGAAAGAATAATGAAAAAATTTGAATTCGTACCTGAATGGAAAAAAATTGAACCATCTGAGAAGAAAATAGGCCTAGTAGTTGGCAATTTTATCATGTCTAAACAGGATATTGAAAGACTTCAAAAAAATAATATTCATTATTTACATACAGGAGAAATTGGATATACTGCGAATAAATCTGATATAATTTTGTATAATTTGTTCTTGCGTGGGAAACTGTTACAATACATGGCAATCAATACAAAGGATATTTTTGAACAAATGCCAAGTAAATATCAATTTGAAATTATAAATGAGAAAAAATTCATAATTAGAAGGAGTAAATCTTTCGTTGAATACAACGTTGATGATTTTGAAAAGATTGACTATATGCCTGTAGATGCTGATAATCTGATAAATTTTTTTACTATTATCAGAGGTAAAAGAGGTGGTATTACTGTAATCAGTCCTTGGAAGGGAACTAGTAATAATCCTAACATCTCGGTACGTCGTTACAACCGTGGAACTACTCTATATGCTACAAAATGGGGAAAAACAAGTCACACTATTAGACCATTATTGTAGGTTAGGGAAAATAGAACTTTGATTGGTTAATTGTACTGATCATATTCGGTTTGTTCGTAACCTATTTACAATGAGTAGCGGATGATAGTAGGCTAATACCCATCAAAGTATGTGTAAAATGTTACCGTATGCAGATATCAGTAAATTGTCTCATTAGTAAAATGATGTAATTGTAATTTACTAATTTAGTGTAACATCCGATGAGATCATAAAGAAGACAATTACTGAAATCAAATGTATTACAATACGAGTTTTTGTACATTGATCAGCAGTTGAACTAGTTTTTGACCTTTGTCTGTCAGTTTGTATGTAGTTTGAATGGGTTTTGTTGGCTTTACCGTTCTTTCAATTAGTTTACGATTTGTCAAGTCTTGCAATGAAACTGAGAGTACGCTTCGAGTTTTAATGACAGTTTTTTCTAGTTCAGAATACCGTGCTTCATGATTATCGTGAAGATAAAACAATATTCTAATGTCACTAATTTGGAATAGTTCTTCCCAGTCCAATGGTTATAGCAAACTAGCATGTGTTCATAAGATAGTACCATGTTCTAACAGAGGTAGTATCTGTTTAACCGAGTACTTAATAGGAACTCAACGACAAATCACTCAATGAAGTCGTATCTACTTGGAACAATTGGCGGATTACTTTGATACACAATTCTACCAGAACCGTAATCATTGTTACAATACTGGCCCTTGGAGTAGGTATTGTTATTGGTACATCGATAAATGCTGAAGCACAGACGTCACCGCCTTCTATTCCAAAATGGATAAAAAATACCGCCAAATGGTGGGGTGAGGGCCAAACTAGTGATACAGATTTCATAAATGCAATCCAGTGGCTAATTGATCAGAAAATTATTGTAATTTCAAATACTATACAACCTTCTCCTAGTACATCAATGCAGCAAACACAACAAGTGACTGGTAAATCACTAAATGATTTACTTCCGACGAGGGATGACATAGGCACAGAATGGGTAATTCATGATGTTACGCCTTTTAAGAAAAATGCAACTGGTTTTGTAGATGGATTATCTCAGAGTTTTACAATGGGTTCAGATTTTACTGCATCAACATCAACTGTGGCAGTTTACAAATTTGATTCATCGGATGATGCTAACAAGTACTATGATAATTTTGTTGCAACATCTAGGGCAAGTGGAGGGTATACTGAATGGATGCCGGGAGGCATTAATGCTGATAAATGCTATGGAAAACAGCAAGATTACCCAGGAGGCAGCATTAACAGTCTATTCTGTATCAAAGGTAACTTTGGTGCAGGTGTAATGGAAGAAGGAACTGATTTGGATATGTCTACTAACGTACAAAAATTCACAACAATTGTTTTGAATAAATTATGATATCAGGAATCGCCCACGTCATTGAGTAAATGAGATTGAGCCTCATCAGGTTCGTACACAATTGTATGTTTTATTGAAAATACCGTACCTAATATTCAAAATAGATCCTTTAAGGAACCACTTGTAACAACAAAAAGGTGAATCGATGAATCAAAACACTATTGCAATCATATGTGATTGTGATGAGACTTTAGCACCTGATACGACTGGGTTTTTGCTTGATTACAATGGGTTATCACAGAAACTATTCTGGGAAAATGTATCTAAAATGGTCTCTCAAGGCTGGGATCCGCCTTTGGCATACATGAATGAGATTGTTGAACTGATGAAGTCAGGCCATATTGAACAAGATACTAATGAAAAACTAGCTTCACTTGGAGAGCATGTTAAACCATACAAAGGAGTTCCAGAGTTTATTCCAGAATTAAAATCAATGATAAAGCAAAACAAGGACTTTACTAAAGCAGGTATCAGTCTAGAATGTTATATCATATCCTCTGGAATGGAGGATCTAATCAAAGGAAGTGTTCTTTCAAAATATTTTGATGATATCTTTGCAGGAAGGTTTGCAACAGATATGCACGGTAGTATAGTAGGAATAAAATCAAGTGTTACATTTACTGAAAAGACCAAGTTTCTGTATGCAATTAACAAGGGAATATCGGGAACTGACTTACGAAAAAAACCATACCTAGTAAATAATGCAATCAAACGGGTAGATAGAAGAATTCCTTTTGAGTATATGATATACCTTGGAGATGGGCCAAGCGATATTCCATGTTTTTCTGCTGTGAGAGATTACGGTGGTAATTGCATAGGAATAGTTGGAAAAGACTCAGCCCACAAGGGGTATGAACTGGCCAGAGGGAAAAGAACAACAGTTGGCCCATACTCTAGGAACTATGAAAAGGGTAGTGATTTGAGAATGATGCTTGAGACTATAATCAATAAGATAGGATATCAGATTGTGACCAAGAAAAAAGAATCTGGAGTAAATTAATAAGAAATTAAGCTAAAGATCAACTAATTTTAGAGTAAAGATCGTGTCTTCCATTGGTGCCTATTCATTGAAGCTTTAGAATGATTATAGAAAAAAGGTGGTATTAGAGTTGGCTCAAATCGAGGAACAAAGTGTCAAATTAATAAAGGATTCCAAAATAAGTCCAAAGAATATTCTTAATGATCTCACTGGAAAAGAGTGGATTCAAGAAACACGTTCTTTTTCATATCAGAAAGGACTTGGATTAAATCATAAAGATACAAAGTTTGAATTACAGCATCCTGCACCGTTTTCATTTCAAGATGTTGGAAGACTAATTAGATTTTTTACAAAAGAAAAAGATCTAGTGTTGGATCCATTTTGTGGTGTTGCATCAACACTCAAGGCATGTGCTATTTTAAAACGAAAAGGATTAGGTATTGAATTAAGCGAAAAATGGGCCAATCTTGGAATTAACAGGCTAAAAGAGGAGGTTTCTAATTCTTCTGAACAAAAAATTCTGATAGGTGATGCAAGAAATATCTTAAAGGAATTAAAATCTGAATCAGTATCATACATTGTTACTAGTCCACCTTATTGGAATATACTTATGAAGAAGACCATTGGTAAAAAAAGAAAAGCACGAGCAAAAGCAGGATTTCAAACAAAATATAGTGAATCTACTGAAGATCTAGGAAATATATCTAATTATACTGAATTCTTATCTGAACTTCAGTCATGTTTTAAGGAATGTCATAGAATTCTAAAAGAAAAACGATATGCTACAGTAATAGTTAGTGATTTTCGCCATAGATCTGAGTTTGTACCATTTCATAGTCATGTTGCAGATATTCTGAGTAAGGTAGGGTTTACTCTACAAGGAATTACCGTTTTAATTCAAAATAGTAAAAAGCTGTATCCGTATGGATATCCATTTGCGTACGTGCCAAATATTCATCATCAATATGCGATCATAGTGCGGAAAATCGGGAACTAGTCGAAATTAGTACCGAATTTATGGAAAAAGGTTATTAGAAAACACCCTTAGATCTCAGATCTCTTTGAGTGCACTTTACAATAAAAGTTATGCAATTATAATTGGGATAAGTAAATTACAAGATTCACGTGCACCATTTACTACTATTCCAAATGCAATTAATGATGCAAAAGAGATTGCCCGAATTTTAGAAGAAAAATGTGATTTTAAGAATAGCGACATATTCCAAATGTATGATGAGCATGCTACACGTAAGGAAATTATGAAACAGATCAAATTAGTCAATTCTAAGATAAAAAAAGGAGATAGATTGCTAGTATTTTTTGCAGGACATGGTAACTCAAGGCCAACTGGAAGAGGTCAAGATGGATACATCATTCCTTATGATTCTGAATGGAATGGTGGTCAACCAGTATGGAAGTCAGTTATAGGCTTCAATAATTTTACAAAAATGGTTGCAAGTAAATCTAAAGCTACTCAGATTCTTTTCTTAGTGGATTGTTGCTTCAGTGGAATTGCATGTGAACTTCGTGGTATGAGAGAGTCTGTAGTAGCACCAGCCGAAGATATGGTCGCTTCTGCAACTAAGCGAAGAAGTGTAGAAGTATTTGCAGCTTCTAGTATGAATGAAAAAATAGTTGATTCCACAAAACGAGTTCAACATTCGATTTTCACTGAACAGATACTTGATTTTATCGAAAATGTAAAACCAATATCCGGATACAATACAGGCTATGTATCTGCAAGACAAATGGTTACAGAAGTAACAGGAAAAGCCGTTGCAGAATCATTACAAATAGGACATAGACAACAACCTCAATTTGTTAGATGCGAATCAGATGGATTAGGAGAATTTGTTATTAGAAAATTTACTGCTGAAGAAATTGCTGCAAGTACTACTGAACCGCTCATTCAATATTCTGAAATAGATTACCTTGTAAATGAAGCAGGACTTACTGATACGATACAAAATGTAGACTCGATACGAAGCATACTTACCAAGGTAGAATCAAAATTTCCAGGTAAATCTTTGACAACCTCATCAATTTATTCAGCGATTTATGATTTCTTGAAGTCTGATGAATACGTCACTGATAAACTCAGAACTTTAAAGGAAACTAAAGGACTAACTGAACCAAAAGTGGAAGAAATTATCTCTCATCTGTGTATCAATATATTAGCTCGTGGTGTAAAAGAAGAGATGATTTTGACAAACATTCCTGTAGCGCCACCATTAAGAGAAACGAGGATTGAGGTTGTATAAAGGAGTGATTGTAAAATGAGTGAATCTCCAAAACCTCAGAAATTCTTGATACGTGTACCAATAGAAAAAAAATTAGAGAAAGAACAAACAGGTAGAATCAAAGTAGGTAGCCAAATTATTCGTCATCTAAGTACTGGAATCTATAGTACTCCGGAAATGGCAATCAAAGAATTGATTAGTAATGCATTTGACGCAGAAGCTACCTTAGTTACTATTAGTACAAAATCTGGCTCGGGAAGTATTGTTATAGACGATAATGGAATAGGTATGGATTATACTGATTTTGATCAGAACTTTACTTACATTAGTAAGTCTAAAAAAACTGGCAGAAATGAAACAACTTCATCTGGAAGGCCAATAATTGGAAGACTTGGTATAGGATTCATAGCAGTTTCGGAGCTTTGTGACACCATGGTGATTAGTTCAGCTAAAAAAGGATCTGATACAAAATTCATAGCCACTTTAGATTTTTCAAAATTCAAAGATAAAAAATATGAAAATTCAGACTTTAATGATATTAGCGAGTACACGCTTACAAATTATGCTAAGAAGAATCTTAATGAATCTTATACACACATTGAACTTTTTGAATCTCCAATTAAATTTGCGATCTATCGTATTTCAGAGCAGGTTTTGGATATCTTTTTCCCAGATCTACTAACAACTCTAGAAGCAATACATCCTGTTTGTTAGGATTTGTAGGATACTTTGTTCTAGCTATTGCTACTGCGGTCAAAATATCTTGTAAGAATTGTCTCTCTTTTGTAGGGAATTTTGCAAGCATATCATTAATTGGGTTTATCTCAATTGTTTTTTTGCTTATATCTATTGAAACGGGTTTTGCTGTAAAGCTCTTTT